>Ga0325403_1001621_pt1 | contig 18989 bp, 12 predicted proteins | sample PopdelMetagenome_19_FD_205665 | JGI IMG/M metagenome (GOLD analysis project Ga0325403, IMG submission 205665) | Populus deltoides microbial communities from Bellville, Georgia, United States - Xylem-PdKOR-R4 | ecosystem: Host-associated > Plants > Phyllosphere > Stem > Wood/Secondary xylem...
AGCCTAGCTAGGCATTTATAGAGGGAAGTGGAAACTAAGATGATCGTCACGCTCGGGTCTTCGTAGGACCGCTCGTGGATTCTTGAATGGACATAAGATGTGATTATTTTTGGAATCAAGTAATCACACGTCTTCAGATATAAAACATGAAACGCTGGTTTCCTCGCGTTGTTGACTTTACGTGGGTGTGGTTTGGAATTTGGATGAGATTTTACGAGAAACTTGATACTGTAGTGATGATTTTTTAAAAAATAATTTTTATTTATAAAATATATTGTAATAATATTTTTTTTAATTTTATTTTGATATTAGTATATTAAAACAATTGAAAAACACCAAAAGAATTAATTTGAAATAAGAAAATAAAAAATAATTTTTTAAAAATGCTTATGAAACTAAAAAACAAACAACCTCTATGAGCTTGTTTGGTTTTCTAGTTTTCTAACTTTATTGTTTTACCTTGAAATAAAATACATAAAAAAATATTTTGTGAATACCTTATAAATAAGTAACTTGAATTTTGAAATTAAAAGATGATTTTTATAAGAAAACATGCTATAAGTATAATTGCTTAACACTTTAAAAATCATCGAAAACGATGTTTTTTAAAATAAAAAACCATTTATATTATTTTAAAAAATAATCTAAAATATTTTAAATTTAACTAACCTCAGTAAATTTTATTTTATACATACCAATTAACTAGTATTTAATAGTTTTAAATGTTTGAAAGTTAACTTGCCTTGATTATTTTATTTTAAGTATATCATCTCTCATTTTGTATAAATATTAATCAATTTTTTTAGGAGCTCTTTCTGCTTAAAAACAACATAATATTTTGATCATTGATTCTTTTTTGCTTGTATTTTTTTTAATGATATTTGCGTGTTAAAAAATTCAATTCTTAAACAATTCATTTAGTTTCTAAAATATTAATTCGAGTAATATCTTTAATAATTACTTTAATTTAAACAATACATTAATATATTGTTAGAAAGTTGAAGTTATTTTGCTCAATGTATAACACAAAACAAACACGTCAAACAAAACATGTATATATTAACCATCTAGTTGTGTCACCTGATAAGACTTAGTCTTCAGTTTTCTACGTTTTTTGTTAGCAATAATCCCTGAATATCAGGGTGTTGATCTGATCTTTGGCCACAACCCATGTTATTTGCTTTTGCTGTTACTTCTGTTATTTAATACTTTCTATATGGCTATATAAAGCCACCAATTATGCTTAATAAATATCGGTTTATAATTTCAGTAAACCAAGTTTATCAAGTAGGTGTTCTGGTTGTAAAAATTTGGGACAAAGAGGTTTGCTCCTCATGTGATCTCAAGTTCGAGTCATGTGGTTGCTAATATGATAACCACTAGAGGCTTATATGGTCATTAACTTCAGGACTCGTAGAATAAGTCAAGGTGCGCGCAAGCTGACCCGTACACTCATATTAATAATAATAAAAAAACATTCATATAGTACAGGCAAAACAAACTCAGAGAATTTGACAATAAAAAATCTCTTAGTTTTTGCACTTCACTTCTTGAAACTCATCAATATATAATTTTTATTTTTATAATAAGATTTAATTTTTAATGAGATTCGTTATTCGTTATTATATTTAAATTATGCTAAATATTTTATCTCTTAATAATTTTTTACATTCTCGATACATCACCATCGAATAATCTTATCATTAAAATTTCGAGTACATGATAAACACAAAAATTTAAATTATCAAATAAAATTTAAAGAATAATTTTATATTATTTTTTAACCAAAAGTTACCCCTACTGGTTTGATTACAAAATCGGATTTTTTATTGTTTCAAAACAATGGAATACTTCATCGAGGATAGCAAAGAGAATCTAAAGATAAATTTAGGCGCGGTTTGTTTGTTTACGTTGTGGATGAGTGTTTTAATTTTTTTTTATTATTAATTTTAGATTGTTTTGATATATAATATTAAAGATAATTTTTAAATGATAAGTATTTTATAAAGAAATTACTATCACAATATTAAACAAGCTCTTATACTTTGTTTGTTTTTGTGATAGAGATGTTGTTTTAAAATAAATTGAATATTTTTATTTAAAATTAATATTTTTAGTGTTTCTATATTGTTTTGATATAATAATATTAAAAATAAATTTAAAAAAATAAAAAGTTATTTTAATATATTTTAATTTTTTTTACAGTGCGTGGTTTGTGATAATCTTTTACCTGTGCTGGATTAGAAGGTACACGTGAAAGGCAATAGTGCCACAGAAAGGAGACCAAAAATAGGGATTTGGCTCGCACGGTGGTCAAAGCATATTATCAATCTTTTGGCAATGATAACATCGAAATTCACTCGAACAACAACTAATAAAGTTAAAAAAAAAAAAAAAGAGCAAAAGTGAAAGTTCACAACGGGACAACGCAAAGGCTCTTCACCTAGAACTGACTGCACAGGTCAATGAAATCCACGTCGGTTTGTCTCGGGGAAAATCGGAACTGTACACGTAAAATGAAGACGCGTAACGCGTCCAAAGCAACGTTCTGATCTGCCAGCGCCGTTTAAGAACCTGCATGTAATTTTCAATTAAAATTCAGAAACGGGGAAATTTGTACTTTCTCGTTCAGCAGAAAAGCAAGCTTCATTTCATATCAGGAGAACGGAGCAGATACAGTTCCCCAGAGTAACGCCTAAGATTACTGTAGAGGAGATGCTGCACGCACTCAGCATTGCAAGTAGTTCCATCAAAAAGCACATAATCATAACAAAACTAAACAACAAAAAATGGTGACAGATGCCATAAGAATACAAGGGAGAAGGCGATAGATTTCACCCAATACAAGAGAAGAAGATAGCCCGAGTTTGAATAGAATTATAGACGACATGAATGGACCCATCCACTTTGGATTGGAGTAGCTGGTGCCAACTTTTTTGACTCATCTTCGCCGATAGGCCAATTATTCATTCCTAGAATCAAATCAAATAAATCTTTGCATGCGGGCAAGCACGCATAACCATTATGATACGGGGAGCGAGAGAGGTGATCATTATTTTCTTCGTTAATCGTTATCAAACTCTAAAGTATAGGGTTAATAATTGGGTCATGCATGTTTTCTATTCGGGAGGGAAAAAAATCGTAAGATTTCACCACAATAAAGTTAATACCGTTGGGAGAACTACAAAATCGCCCGCCTTCTACCATATCTATTTTCGCCTTTGTCAACACGACTCGTTAATATACGTGTCTGGGCACTTATATATATATATATCTTCAAATCAATTTATGTATTAATTAAAATTAGATTATTTTAAAAATAATTTTAAGCTACATTTCCTAAATTAATCTACCTTATAAAATCAAATAAAGAAACCAACCTTTGAAACCAACAAATATAGCATCGAAGTTAAATTCAAGTCTCAATGTTGGGTCGTTCGAAAACAGAAAAACAAAAAAACTTGTGCAGTATCACTCTTCGACGACGATGGCTTATAGTAATAGACGTGCAAATTGTAAGTGCACACGGTAGGTCAGTGGCTTGACACGATAGCATAGAATAAAAGCTACAAATTGCTACTAAAAATCAAGTTACTGTTGTTTTAAAACTCTACCTGTAGATGAGGAAGGAATTTGAGAAATTTCTCTTCAACTCCATCTTTCAGCAATTTTTTTCTCTCCATATTCCCAGTTCCATGTATTAACCTCATTTTATTTGATTCACCCTGGTCCACCATGCCTGCTGGCCATGTGATTATGCTCAAGGTCTGCTAGACTGATCCTATTCTTTTCCCCTCCCACAACTAGGTCTCGAAGCATAATGAACCCACTGAACATTATTACAATGTGAACTGGAACTTGCCTCTATCTCCATCTCTATTCATGTCCCTTTGACAATTAAGAGCTTTTATCATAAGAGAATGTGGAATCTGAACACTGGAATACGGGAATCACCATATATGTTACCGATTCCGAGCCATTAAGATTTGAAAATGATTGGCGAATCCTTTTGTAGGAATTAGTTAATAACCAGCCTCAAGTCAGTTCGACCTTCAGACTTGCTTCCCAAGAACGCCTCACGGACCGAAGAGGGCTAAACACAGTTGTTATGCTTCCCTTCAAATTAGGATGTTCGAAATTGATGAAGATTTCATTTTTTGTTGTTGTCCTGTACAAAGCATCACGTTGATCATTAATCCTGGCAGGGCTACTGGCTTGACAAAAATTGTTTGATTGATCATGCTACTCTAGAGTTTGTTTGATTGATCATGTTATTTTAGATTTATAAAATTAATTGAGGTACACACAAATTGATCCGAACATTTATCTTAATAGAAAAATAAAATAACATCAATACAGTTTTAAAAGGGGAACGAATAATGCTGTTACAACCTCAAGGATGGTGAATATAACCCATCCATTCTGCATTTAAAGGCGTAATTACTTTTGACATTTCGTGTTTGTTTGATCTTTCATGTCAAATTCGCCACCAAAGCCATGTGCCTACTAAATTAACCAAGTCAGAAAGACGTACAAGGAAATTGGTGATTTGGTATTTTTCTTGCTCGATGAGCCAATTTAGAAAAAGGAAAGAAAAGGCTGGCTGAAGTAACAGTACTCCACGCTTGTAACATCCAGTTTTTTCTTTTGTCCTTCTCAGTCTACAGTGTATCGTCCAGTTTTCAAAAAAAAAAAAAAAACAAATGATTGAACTTTCATCCAGAGTCGAATTTTATCACCACTCGTGGTCAAATGCAAAAAGCCACCCTCCATTTCAATCATCCTCTTAGAAGGTGCTATCACCTCTAATAACACCGGATAGGTCATTTTCAGCAAGAAAAGCCAAGTTAACCAATTGGGACACAACAAATGTAAAAAAATACGTTTTGTTTTTGGACCTAATCCATGAATTGCTTCTCCGCCATTAAGCAAAGGGTTGAGAATCACAAAACATTCTTATACCTCCGCTACAAGCAACAACCAGCATACATAAACACAGCATCCGCACCAAATTTTAAGCAACAACGAGTGGGTTTTCCTAACGCGTCGACAATCTACAAACATCTCATGCAAGACATGCCAAAGATGGTCAAGAGCTGCAACTTGGCGCTCTTTTGATATACGAGGGGACCTTCAAACTTCGAAACGGAACCCAGAATCTTTTATAGACGACAACGAAGTAGAACGAATGAACTTTATCTTACTTGCTCTTTTGCAGCCTTTTGAAGAAGACTAAACCTCAACATAAATCCATATTGACACACAGCAATGAAGACAATGTCTGCCACATGGACCCCGATAACGGGTTACGGCCGCCCCAATAATACATATCAAGTTTGAAAATTTTGTTTTATGCAGAAGCTGGTGTTTAAGGGGGTGGAGGGTCCTTTTCTTTTCCTTCCCAAAATAAAATGCAGAGAGAGAAAAGGGCGGAGAATAACACAGATTCCCCTCAATCATAGGGCGTACCAGTGTCTGAGGTTTAGACTGCACAACAGTCAAGGTATCTCCTGATGAGTGATCGTCGGCCTGGAAGAAAAATCTTTGCCCTGCATGTTTTCAACAAATCAAGAGTGATAAATAAAGTAGAAAAACAATGACAGCCATATTAGTTTGACACCTGGTTGATAATGGGTGGAAGGATCCAGCTAACAAAACTAAAGCAAACACATCTTTCAATATGGCCTTTTGAACAAAGAATATAATCAAAGAGCCACAAGACCAAATCAATTATGGATTTGTTCTTAGGTATCGTTCCACAGCTGGCACAAAAGTGACCAAATTTCTAACAAATGATTGATTATTGCTAGAGATCTACATCTGCTCTCCGCAAAGTAACAAACAGCTTAAAAAAGTATGTGATCTCGGTTTGCAAATGTACAATACGCTGTACAATGTTCGTAATTTAGATGACCTGGCCTTAATTATATATATTGGGTGAAGGAATCTGACCTAATTCATAAGTAAATAAAGATTTGCACTTGCAAGGTAAAAAAAAAAGAAGTAAAGAAAGACCTGTGTAAGTTTTGTCAATATCTCATTTAAACAAAGCAACTTGAAGATAAATATGGGCAGAGTGATTTAATTAAACGAAAATAAGAAATACAGTTCGTAGAACATCTCCACTTGCGCAGCTGTTCCAACATGACTTTTGCCTCCAGTGGAAGATGCTAGGGAATCTTCTTTATTCAAGTTTTCTTCTGACTAGTCCTTTGAAGAAGTCAAAACTGTAGCCAATGAGAACAAATAACTGTGATTACTTATCTTAGGAGGATAATGAGGAAAGTTCTCTGTATGGAACCAAATCATCTGAATGTAAAACTATACGATACCAATCTCAGCATATTTCAGTGAAAAGCAAGTAGATAATAGCAGATAGTAACACTTAGTAGCACATGGGTTTCTAACTGTTTTTTATTTGATGAAAGGAAAATTTAGAAACACGGAAAGTTGTTAACGGCCCATTAAAACACGAACCAAGCCAAGGGCTCGAGACATCTGGGTTGAGAAAAGTTACATAGAGGACACTATGCACATGGGTCCATGTAATCCTTGTATTAGAAAATAGGATACATCAACACATCATTTCCTCGTACAGCTACCTAAAGACATGGTAAAAGTGGTTTTGATATGCTGATGACTGAAAAGTAATGAGAAAGCTAACGATGAGGTTGCAGCCACAAACGTGTCGTCCATAGTGCCAAAGGCACCCTAAATCTTATTGGAGGAGAAATAAGGAGACAAATATTCACACATGCACACATACCCTTTTATCTCTCTCTTTTTACCACACGAACTTGAATGAAAGAAACATAAGCTTATTGCGAAATTGAACTTAATAGCCTTAACTAGAGAGCAAACTTGAAGAAATGAAATCATCGGATATCTAAAAATCTTCACAGACCTAGCACTATGTTTGCTTATCACATTGCCTCTTGGAATTTTATATAGCTCCTCAGTCAATTGTAGAAAACTTCAAAGCAAAGCAGGACTTATGCACGATGATTTTGTTGAATAAGAACTACTCATGCACAACCCAGCAACACACAAACTCATAAATTCTCTTCAAATTCAACTTGGAACAAGTGTAGATTATCCTAAACAACAATATATATCTGGAAAGGTAACGCCAATCTACCTATTGCCATCAGGATGAAGTTCACACATTTGATTGTCTTCACCGATAGCTAGCAAATAACCCGAGGATGTCAAACCCTGAAAATAAAACAATCAGCTAAATCTTAGGCTCTAGCACAAGGAACATGACACTTCCACTTATTTAGCACCATTGCAAAATGCAATGGCACCTTATTTTGCAGAATATCATATAACAGGTTTGTCGTATCAAGTGGCTTAAGTAACTAATTTTTTCCAAACTTCATTATTGAAACTGAAATTACAAAATCAAGTATGGATCTTCAGTTTGTAATGTGTAACAGAATAAAACTGTTCCTCAGATCTCCATAGGGGAAAAGAGTGGATTCAAATTGCAAGGTAGCATGCTATCTAGGAACCATATCAATGGTCATACCTGAATGGTGACCACGTTCTCCACTACTTGGTTCTCGTTCTTCTCCTGGATGATAACTCTCTGCCCACTACATGAACATCTCAAAACAAAATCATAACTATACATGCAAAAGATGACAAATGTATTGCAGATTATGATAATTGAATTCAAGAGTTTAGTACAGGATAAAGAACATAACTATGGTCCAAGATAACAGAGATAGCCTCTGAAGTTCCAATTATAGAAGCATATGAAAAACAATTAAAATTTTGCAAATTAGTGAAAGGTGTTCCCAGAAAACAAATCGCTGAAACATGCTTGTCTAAACAGTTTAAACATGTCAGATCAGCTGTCTTGTAGCACAGAAAGTAGCAGTTATCTAGCTCAATATGAGGAATTTTTAAAGCAGAGCGAATAGAAATCTGGTGATATGTAAACAGTAAAAAAAAAAAAGATTTGGGAATCAAAACAAGTGAGAATATTGAGTAGGGGATGAGAAAATAGTTGACAGAAAAGATTTGTGGAAATTAACCAGTTACACTTGTAAGGTCAACACATCCAAAGGCCAATGATAATGTGAGCAGCTGAAACAGGGACATTACTGAGAAGATAACAGATGATTCATTGGTTTGAACACCACATCATCCTAGCTGAAGCAAAGTGTGTGAAACCATATTCTTTTTCTATATGGCAACTAGAATGTGATTTTTTTCCCTTTTAATTTCAGTCAAATTGTTTTCAGGTTTGCCAAGCACCATTCTCGGGTGCAAGGAATTCATAAAAAAAGTAATCTAAAACTTCCATGGACCTCAATACATTTCATGGCTACAGAAATAACAGGAGATGATGGAACTCCTTTGCTATGTATCTTGAAGTTATCTCCTTCAAAACTTGTATGGACATAAAATTTCAGAGGAAGTGATGAAATGAGAAACCGATAAAACATCTTTGATTTGAATGAACATCTACCTTAACCAATTATAAACATTTCCAGTGCCCTTTACATTAGATAAAGTAAACAATCACACCCAGAAAAGGAAATCATTAACATAACAAAGAGGGAATCATGTTAAACACTGGAGAGTGATAAAAAAGTATGTCTTACCAGTGTAGCCATGTTTTGTAGTAAAGCTCCTCAAGAGTTTGAAATCCTGGATGACATGCCAAAAGAAAAAAAAAACACAAAGAAAGAATGAACGTGGCATTATTGTTATTATTATTATCATAAGTAATACAATTAGTTTGACAAGAGAAATGAAAAAAGTCAGTAGAAACAAACTGCTATTTCTAAAGAATTTTCTGATGCAGCTATGAAAAGAGAGAAGGAAACAACATCAACACAATTAGTAACTTGTAACAAGTCATTGGAATTTATGTTTTTGAGAACTAACCGAACAAAAAACTTAACCTTAGAGTGTATCTAGCTCTTCCATATATGATTAACCAGGGACAAATGAGTAGAGTCTGGGGATCCAAAAAAATAAGCCATCAAATCTTCACCCTTTTGCTATCAAACTTCACCATTCATGTTAATAAACCATATAAATTCAATCCATTATCCTACCATTCTAAAATCCCTCGAGCTGATTCAAGCAGAACTACATGAAGCAGTTGGTTAAGAATTAGCATGTGCATTCTGTGACTAGTTGAAAAGTATCAAATCAGCACCCTCCCTCAATCTATCTTAGAGAACTTAATAAGAATAGCTCATTGCAATGCTTTCTGATTTCTGAATAAAGCCAATTCCAGCTGGTGCTTTACCAGGCTAGGGGACAACAAACAAGTATCTGGAAGAAATTTGAAGCAAACCCCTAAATCCCACAATATGTAAGTAATACAAGAATTAAAGGCAGCAAAAACCAAGCACACTAGTCTGCAAGTATCCAAGGGAAGAATAAAAAAGATAACCATAGAGCTAAAATAAAAATCAATTCCACAAATGCAATGGGAGATGGGAGTGGATGAAGCCATGAAGCTATAAATAAATCTCAAAATCAATCATTTGAGCTCCTGTAACGAAGTTCTATCTCCTCAAAAGTTTGCCTAACAGATATTAAAATTTCCAGGCTAGCTTCTTCTTTTTTTCATCCTATATCCAATAATCCTTAAATTTAAGTTACCAAGGTGTTATTTCTCTTCCTTTTATGATGTTAAGTGGCAAGCATACCTTCAAGAAACAACTGGAATAATCATGCATAGACATACATGCCTTTTAACCTAGCAGGATTTCTAAGGAAACATTTCAAGTATGGGCCCTTATCAAATGAATTTATCTGGAAATAAACTCAGTTAATTGCTACAAGAAAATGATAGTTTCAACTTTCGAAATGTTAAACCAAAGAAGGTTGGCATGTCTGGATGACATTTCTACAGAATGATTGATAAATGAGATGACATATTGATGATGGATATGACTTTTCAAAAAGTATTGGCTCACCTCCATTTATGAAAAGATCATAAAAATTTTCAAATTTATTTAGAAAGGCGGCAACAATATCTTCTCTTCTTAATGTGCATGCAGCAGCAGACAATTCTCTTAAGACTGCATTCAAGCATGTTGTTGGTTTCTCATTATCGACATTCAAGCCTATACCTGCAAGATTGTGATGCTATATTATTTGTATCATACATGCAAACTTAGAACCAACCTTCTCTATGATTTGGATTATAGAGAACAAGTGATAAAGAAAAACCAAAGTAGCCAGTTAGCAATGTGGAAGTGTGAACATCACAAAACAATTACGGATCACAGAAAAAGAATTATATTTACCGGTACTGACATTAAACTTCTTTGATTTATATGTTGAGGTGGAGAGAATGCCTCCAACTTTAAGACCATTCAAATAAAGATCATTTGGCCATTTGATTCTAACATCAATACGCGGTAAGCCCTGAAATAAATCATATACTCCCAAATGAGTGAATCAAACCTCAAACTCACATACTGGCTGGCTGAAAAATTGCAATAAAACAATCATGCATAGCATTGATGGGTAAAGCAGCCACAAGCCACCTTTCAATCAGACACTATCAGGTGAAAATTATTTAAAAAGTTATGTTATTCACACACCAACGTAATGAGTTACTAGCACTTAGTTCTCTAAGATCACATACTCTGAATGCAACTTGACTAATTTACTTGTTTAAGTCATTATGTTCTCTTGTCCAGTAAACATCACCAAGTAAGCGATATATAGATATCAAATAAGAAAGAGCAAGGTTACTAGTTAATGACTGGCAACACCCTTCAATTAAGAAGGAAAAAAAAACCAACATTTTTGTCGCAAATATCCTTTATTGCCTCTGTAACAGCAAGAGACACTACATATTGCAACAAAGGCACAACTCGTCCATCCTCCATTTGAATGGTAAATGAAAACATCAGGCAACCTGCTGGAGATTCCCATACATTCTTTGATCGACCTGCACAATCAAACATACAAAGTTATAACTATTGATTATTGGAAATCCGAAATCACAGCACGAAATTTATATCACAAACCTCGCCCTTTATATTGAACATCAGCAACGCAAACAGTACCAATTGGAAGCTCACCAAAATTACTGTCAAAAAGAAGAAGAAAAATTAAGCATCTGAATTTATTATACACACGAAAAAAATCGGAAAATTGAAATTGGAGATTCTTACTTGGAAACAACATCATGAGTTGAAGGCAATATCGGCGACCAGATGAGTAATCTACCGAATTGATTAGTTGAAAGAGAATTCATAAACCGTTCAATACAGAAAGACTCTTCGTCTTGCCGCTGCTGCTTATTAATAATCTCTGAGTGCAAGAGAGTAGAGACTTGCACATTATCAGGCAGTTTAAGAGTGTTATTATTCATTAATGATTTAGCAATTTCATTCTCTGCAGATGATTTTCCGCATAATACCAGCTTACAAGGCGTGCTGCTGCTGCTATCCATTGCTGAACCAAAACAACAGCAGCAGCAACAAATCAAGATTTAAAAGCATTTCCAGTTGTCAAGAAAGGTAAAGGCATCTGACACGTACCTGTAGCGGCTGCAACTGATCGAGATAGAGTGAATGGGCTTTTCTGGCTTGTAGGAGCAATGAAGTTATGTAGAGAGCAGAGCGAGAGAGAAGCTTGTGGAGAGAGAAAACGCAGGTGAGGAAGCGTGAAAGAAGCGCGAGAGAAGCGCGAGAGAAGTTTTTCTGGCATTAGCTAGATTCCGCTCTCTTGGGGTCCAATTCAAGTCGTAAAAACCTCTTTCTCTACGGAGTTAGAAGTTTAGTTTGCGGAGAACACAACACGTGTTATAGGAACAGCAGGTGCTTAAAGTTTGTTGTCACTGACGTTTTGGAGCCGTTGGATTATAAAAGCGATACGTTATTCGCAGAAGGAACGGCGGAGAGGTATTTTATGACAAAATAAATTACATAGCCCAATATTTTAGGGCATTTTTTGCGAATGTGAAAATTGGAGGAAGGGAAGGGAAGGGAAGGTGAGACTAAATATTTAAATTTAAAATAATACTGGAATCGTCTACAATCTCCAGTCTAAAATGTTTACAATTCTACTCAACTACCAGATACAAGCAGCTAGTTCTTCCATCTATTATTTTTTCTTTCAAAAAAATGAGGAGTGAATAATTGTGTTTGTGTATGATCTTCAGAAATCAGACTGGAAGTTGCATCGCTGTCTCTCTCCCTGCTTGAGAAGGATAAGCGAAAGTCTGTCGCGCCTTCTATTCGGTTGATGGTTAGACTCCACCTTTGTAGAAATTTGCCAAAGGAGATGGTAATTACTCTGTCATTCGTTTGATACGATTTGCCCTCGTCAACTTCCTTAATGGAAGCGTTCAGTTAATACAGTCATAGGAGGTAATCAATCATGGAGCTCACAACCGGCTTCGTTCCTTTTCTACTGCCTTCCATAATCAATCAATAGTAGGACGCAAAAATTCACCGGCACAAGGGAACCCGGGCAAACCCGTACAAATTGCTCACGCCACTATAGTTTGGAAAAAAACAAAATCGTAGGAGCAGGCAGTTTTTTTTCTCACATCGAGTATGGTATAAGTACCCTACCATTCCAGGAACTCGCATTTGCATGCGCCAAAGTATTCTAAACAATACCGGTGAGGGAAAAAAATATCATTTTCGGTAAAAATCCTGAAGTTATCACACAGGAGTTAATTTAGGTTTTCCGCCACCAGGGGTTGTTTTTGTTATTTTTATTATTATTTATCGTTACTTGCTTCCCTAGACAATGTGCTGAAAATTTTCTCAGAAGATCCATGACAAATAGCTATTACAGTTAAGTAGAAAATCATGTCAGTACTGTGCTATCTTACATAGAAGTTGCGCAAAGCAAGTGAAAGATTACACATCCATTGTCGCGCTGCGCGCATTCAAAAAGGAGATGCATACAAGTAAAGAATTGGAGTTCAATTCTTCTGTTTGAAGGCATAATTAAACAACAGGGATGTGTACACCTTACAGTGGACGGACAAGATTTCTCATATTCCCAAACGAGAAGAAGACCTTCCCAGAGTCGACTACCTGAAACCATTCCTATCCTCTCTCTAACTTTGCTAAACACTCCTGGAGCTGAAAACAAAGCTTAGACATCTGGGAGAGCAACTTACATTGTTGGTCTCGCGATGTTAATGACTCAGGTGTGAGAGTACCTGGGTTAAGCAATTGTTGGAGCTCACGGCATAGCACAGAAGATTCTTGGTCACCGCCACAAGTTTCTGAGACAAGTTGAAGCAGTTTACAACCTTGTTTCTGAGATACTGATGGTTGAGTTGGTACTGGTGGAACAAGAAAAGGGTGTTGGAGTAATTGAGGGATTCTCCACCTCTCGTTCCGGTCCCAAGCCAAGCATTTTTTCATAAGATCAAGAAGCCATGGGTTGGAAACTGGCTCATAAGTTATCTCATGGTTTGGATCTGTTATAACTTTGAACTTGGCCCAAAAGGTCTTGAACTCAGAAAAGGGGGTTCTTCCATACACCATTTGGTAAAGGATACAGCCAAGGGACCAAATATCTGATGGTCGACCACACTTTATGGTGTTTCCATTCGCATCACTCTCATTGCACATGAATGCCTCTGGAGACATGTAGCTCAGGGTACCTACCTGCAGAAACAGAATATGAACCACTAAGCAAAATAATACTAACTAAAGAACCTCTTAAATAAGCTAAATTGACAATTAAGCAATCCTCTTCATCCAAAAATACACAGAACAAAAGAAGGGCGTGTTCTTAGGTGGCAACATGTGGTCAGTCAACAGAAGGGCACATACAAGGTGGAATCTGCATTCTGATGCAATCATACTACTAAATCTAATAATAGTTTGGAAAACCAAATACAAGGAATAAGTAAAGTCTACCTGTGAATCCCTTTGAATATTAGTGGTATCACTCATTATGGCTTTGGCGATACCAAAATCAATCAACTTCAGATAACCTTTGACAAGAAGAAAATTTGCTGGCTTCAGGTCAGAGTGCACAATACGTTCCTCATGAATGGTATTGACAGCTTGAAGTATTTGCTGCAAAATATTTGAACCAAACAATGTCAATCTGCACTGCCATTCAAATAACAATGAATAAAACAAAAAATTATGCCTTAGACCAACAAATTCTGTGTGTTTTCAAGATGATGTAAATTTGCTATTTGTTAGTATCATATGAAGACAATGTTGCATTGCTCATATAAACAAGTGTGTTTCCTCATCCATGCCAAATCCCCTTCCATACAAACTATGAGAGAGATGGAAAATGGAAGATGAAAAAATGCCGATAATCAACATCATGCCAAATTAGAAACTTATCCACCCCGTGATGCAGACAAAGTCCCAATAATGAAAACAGGAGCATCATTACAGTGCTTCCTTTAAACAAAGACAAAATGCTCCCCACTGTTCAAAATGACTTCATTCTAGCATTAAAAACTGACATCTGAATTAGTAGCTATAGCTATCAATCTGTAATATGAGAAATAGCTATAGAGTGTTAATATAAATTAAACTGCAACTATGATGCAAGGCCAGGTGAAGCCCGAGGACCTGCCAGTAAAATCTAAGCCAATTCTCATCTATCGTCTGGTTGGAGCTATCCATCTCCTTCCATTTCTGGGCCAGCATGTGAGCCAAATCAATTTCCCCATATTCAAGGACCATGTATATACACCCATCATCCTTAACTCTTCCATCTTTATTACTTATGGAGCTACTCATGACTTCATGGAGCAAAGCTTTATCTGTCACCTAATTCCAAAAGAGAGTGTTAGAGATCTAGTAGATGAATAAATCAAGAATAGATGTCAAGCCTTTAAGATATGGATTCTGATGAGAAGAAAAAAGAACATCAATATAAAAGACCTATTCTTCTGGCACAGAAGATTTATCGTGTTCTATAATGTTATCTCGAAGCACATATGTACAATCACAAGGTATAGAGTTCGAGTAAATTGCAAACATGATTGCCCCAGTTAAATCATATCATTTAGAGCATGATTCTTTTAAGGATGCAAGTGAGTACCTCATAATCTATTAACTGTATAATGTTGTTCTTCCCCTTTAGTTTGTTTAGATATAGAATTTCCTGGCAAAAACCATATGCAGTTCCATAATCACGACCCTTGAGCTTGATTTTCTTGAGTGCATAGATTGTACAGTCTGAGGAAATGACTTTGTGAACCTCACTACTTCCTCCACTTCCTATCTTACCAAGCCTTTGATAGAGCTTCCCATTAACTTTAAAGAACAAATCTGGATCATAACTCCTTTTCCGAGGTACTAATGTGCCTTTACTGCTTGCAACCTTTTCTTTGTTTTCTGGTTTAGAAGGCTCCAACTTCACATTTGAAGATGGGTTTCTGGACATTGGACGCTGAGATTGGACATCAGCACCATCATCTGCGGGTCCTCTCTCCTTAGCGGGCTTATCAACAACAAGAGAAGGATTGTTTGCAATGTCATGTGCCTCAGGCATGCTTCCCTTTTGCTCCTTAGGCAGGTCAAGCTCCTTAAATTGGGAATGAATAGCAGAGGTAGAAGGCTGGGTTGCAGTGGCTCTCAGGTCATTTAGCATAGCACTTGTGTCCTTCAATAAAGGATGTGACAGCTGCTCCAAATTCCTTGGAGTTACATGCTGAGAATTTGCATTAGAATCCCTCAAAGGTTCGACAGCAGCTTGAGAACCACTCTCTGTATGTAGACGAGAGCAATAAGTCGTTGAGTTAAGCATGGGTGCCGAAGTAGAATGAACAGATGTTGTGGTAGCACAAGATGGACCAACAACAGATGATTGAGTAGCTGGATGGTTTAAGAAGTTCCTCAATTGATGCAACTGATCCTGAACAACCATTGCTCTCTTTGCCAGTGATGTTACTGCTCCATCAGATCTCGCAGTGACATCTGATTCCATGTTCTGAAAGTTCTGCTGCTTCGTTTCATCATTAATCACATTTGACACCTCTACTTGATTGCTCACATCCCATTCCATTTCTGTCAATGCAAGTGAACCCATATGAGAAGACAAGTTCTCCAATCCAGTGGCCATTCCATCATCGGCCCCTGCAAGTTAGAATATAACAGTACATATATATATGTCCAGAGTACAAAACTTAAAAGCTTTTGCCACGGCATCTTAGATTAGATGACAAACAACAAGTAATCCAACAAAACCAACTTTCAAATGATCACTCAAAAAAGCAAGGAGCAGTATATTACCCTGGGAAGTGGCCTTGTTCACTGTCAAAAACTGGACTTTTCTCTTACCCTCAACAAGTTGAGATTCTACACATGTCAGGGGCACCTGATTATCCTCTTTAGCAGCAATAACAGATTCTGGTTGCTCTCTCTGTCCATCAAACGGATTGAAACTCTCATCAAACGTCTTTGTAATGGTTCCTGGAAACGGAGATGCATCTTCATGAGTTTCCCTAATAACAGCAACTGGATTCTTTGTTTGCAAAATTGAATCTTTACTTAGAGGAACAACATCTTGAGACTTCTTCGTCCCTGTAGTAGGATCCACATTTGAAGCTACGGTTCTCGATGCTTCACGCTGTGGAATCAACGTACGCCTAGGCTTTATACTATTATTCGTTTGCATTATACCTAAAACGAGCATGCCAAACACTTAGAACTTCGACATATATTACAATTTAACTGTCAAAAAGTCATAATTAAAGTATTCTGGTCACAAATTAAAAAAAAAATTCTTCGAACTTGACTTCAAGATGAAGAAGTTGATTCCAAATTAATTAACACAATCGTGAACATAATAATTAGCATTCCTGGATTAAGCCTTAACTTCATTTTATAGTAAATAGCAATAGATAAATGAATGAATGAATGTGCCAAATTTTAAACCCTAATTTTCAGAACTTCTTAGTAAAAGCGAGATCTAGAGAGATCGAAAGCACAAAAAGTTACAGATAGGGGTGGTGGTACCGAGGGGGCGGTGGCGCTTGAAGGCGGCTTGGACATGCCGGAGAAAGTCCGGGGGGGAGGAGGAGGAAGAGAACGAAGACGAAGATGAAGTCGTGTCGGCGGCGTTGGTGACCGGACGAACGAGATTTTTTGGCGGAGGTAGAGATGGGAGAGGAAGGTTAGCCTCCCTGTCCATGGCCGGATCTCAGCGGCATTTCCGTCAAGGAGAGGAGCAGTTTGGGGAGGAGAAGACAAAAACGAAGACACTTGTCTGGAGGAGAGATATTTTAATTAGAAGGAATTAGGTTAGGGCATGCGTGCTGTCCATGAGTATGAGGAGGAAGCATCGGAATTTTTGAGTGCCCTGTGTTTGTGTGTCACGTTGAGGAAGTGGAACAGCATTCCATCGGCTGTTCTTGCCAAAGCCAACTGAGCAAGAGAGAGAGCAGCGTTGAAGTTTTGAAATGACTTGTTGGCGCCCTTGAATCTTGGTTAGTTCGCTGTATTTGGGCCTTTATTGGGCTTTTTCTTTTTTCAGCTCTAAACCATTTAATATTGAGTAAATTATAAATTAGTACATGTAATTTTGCAAAATGAATTAAATAGTTATTTTAATTTTAAAAAATAATTAATTGGTCTTCAATTTTAAAATTTAGTTATAATTAGTTTTATCACTCACGGGTAAAATTTCAAATTAATTTTGAATGTGATGGAAAATTGTGTTAGTGATGTACATACATTTTAAAATATGATGATTTTTTAATTAAAAACGTAAACATTTTGTTTTTGTATATATGCTGTTTATGTTACAAGAATGAGTTAATATTATGTTAGAAGAATTAGTTTTAAAAAATAATTAATTCTTCTTCTGACTCTAGCCATGCTTGTTTTTTGTTTAGGAGTGGGTCATCCGCTTATTTTTTCTCTTTAAAAAAAATAAAAATAGGTGGCAAGTCATTGCCCATAAAACAAGGGGATTGGAGGGTTGGCTTGAAAAATAAATTTTTCATCTATTTTCATATGAAAACACAATTACTCATTAATCCAAAAACATTCTAAAATCAATCAAAAAAGTAAATATAAACTAAATCAAAAAGATTTAAAGGAACATTAATCTACCCTTTCAACCATGTTTATAGGGGGGAAAATCAGCATTATTTATTTTCCTCATCAAATTGAATCATTTGACATTAAAATTAATTATTTTGATCATCATAATGTGGGTAATTACCAATTTTTTCTTTCTTATTGCAGTTTTCTTGTACTTTACCCCTCTTATCTTAAAATCATGAATTAAAAATTAAACAAGATGAATTTTTGAATCAAAATAAAATTTTTATAAACTTTGATATTAGTCATATATTTTTATTTATTTTACATTGTGGTCCTTTTTATTTTAATTTTATCTCTCCACTGCAATTTTAAACCTCATATCATAAAATTAGGTTACAAGATTAATCAAATAAAAAAATATTCTATGATGAAATTAAAAAAATAAAGGAAAAAAATAAAATAAAAAAGGAGAAGGTGTTTTATTATTTATACTAGTAGTGAAACACCATTAAAAACTCTAGTTTTTTTTTAAGTGCTTTAGTTAATATAATAATTATTATTTTTACTTTTTTTATGATATTTTTTAATTTATTTTTTGGTGTTGAGGAGTAGAAAAGAAAAGGAATAGCATAAAAAGATTGATGAGAAAATAAGATATATTTTGGATTATAGATAAATATTAAATTAAACATCATCAACACTAGTCAGTCAGTCACTCAATCAATCAATTATTTCTCAAACTAAATGGACTATTTAATCCATTTTGCAAAACTAAAAGGATTGATTTATAATTTACTCGTTATTAAAAAAGGCTTTTAGAGAATTTAATACGTGGATTGTAGCTGGAACAAGGGAGAATCGTGCTGACAAATGTCTTGCTTTGGAGAAACAATGATTGTTACGAACAAAATAAATTATCCTTTAATTGTCAAAAATTTAAAAATGGTTTCACTCTTTATAAAGTGATTTTTGAGAAAATAAATTATTTTTTAATATCTGATTATATCA
>Ga0325403_1001622_pt1 | contig 18986 bp, 10 predicted proteins | sample PopdelMetagenome_19_FD_205665 | JGI IMG/M metagenome (GOLD analysis project Ga0325403, IMG submission 205665) | Populus deltoides microbial communities from Bellville, Georgia, United States - Xylem-PdKOR-R4 | ecosystem: Host-associated > Plants > Phyllosphere > Stem > Wood/Secondary xylem...
AAAAACTCTTAAAAATGTTCTTTATGTGCCTAAGATCAATCAGAATCTAGTTAGTGTGGGACAATTAATTGAATCTGGTTACTCAATATTCTTTAATGATGGAGTATGTGATATTAAAGATAAAAATGGAGTGCTACTGCTTTCTGCAAAAATGATGAACAGAAGTTTTAATGTTGATTGGAGAGAAGTATGTTTGAATGCTAACACTTGTGAGAACAATGAATCTGTTCTTTGGCACAAACGGTTGGGGCACTTCAATTATGCAACTTTAAAGAGAATAGCTGACCTGCAGATGACTCACGGTTTACCAGATATACAAGAACAAAAGAGTATTTGTGAAGCCTATCAGTTAGGAAAACAAACTAAAGTTGTTTTTCCTGACAATGCATTCAAAGCACTGTCAAAACTCCAGCTTGTACACACAGATGTGTGCGGGCCGATGCATAATGAATCATTGAATGGTTCAAAGTATTTTCTTCTATTTGTTGATGATTATAGTAGATTCTACTGGATTTACTTTTTGAAATCAAAATCTTATGTGTTTGCCGAGTTTGTTAAATTCAAAGCAGCAGTTGAACTAGAAACAGGAAATAGGTTTGAAGATCTGAGGGGAAGAATTGGAATGTGTAGCTTTGGAACCAAGAAGGAGTGTTGAAGTTTGGTACCAAAACTCAAACAGAATTACTTAGTAGTAATCTACTGCATTACTATCTATCTGTTAGCTGATAACATTATCTAGATTAGAATGTTTCTTTCAATTCATTTGTTTAAGCTTATCTAGGATTAGACTAGCTTGTTATACAACTCCTTTGATAAAGGAGAACATAGCTGGTACGTTTTTCTAGTGTTTTATTTTTCTTTAGTTAAACATTGGGGATGATAGTAACTAACTGGGACATTTTCTGCTTCTTGTTCTTTCAACTGTAAAGACTTTGTTCTTTGTTCTTTGTTTTTTGTTCTTTTTCTCAGTTCATAAACATTAATCTGTTCTTTATATATCAGTTTTTTACAACACAAACCTTATTATTGAAAAGAGATTTCATTCAGGTATACAACTGTTTCTGCCAAAGCACGTAACTCTGTGGTGTTCCAGATACTACACTAAAATTTCTCGAGTTCAAAATGGAAAAATCACAATATAATTGCAACGGATAAAATATTTTGCTACAAGAATACACTAGCTATGCAAGATGAAAAATGGATATACCAGTGGAGCATCTAACTGACTCATTTATCCTAACCTTGCGTTCCTAGGGAGAGTAAAAGAATCGGTGCTTAGAATCTCAGGCGGATTAAAAAGTCTTTAAAATTCTGTAACTAATCCAGATTCAATAGGAGGTTCGCTCCTCAGTGGCGGTAATGCCAAAGACTAGACCAACAATATTGTATCAGGGTTGGGAATACAAGAAAAGTTTCTTCTGCATGTGTAAAAATGCCATCTCCAAAGATAACTTGATCAAGCCACCTTCAGAACCGAATCTCTACCATTGATCAATAGCAGGTTCACATCTATTCATCCTTTGCACACAACTGCTCTGAATGGAGAAAAGAAAGGAATTCTCAAACTTAGCATATTGCAGACATACAAATAGATAGCAATTGCTTGAAAAATATCTTGCATAGAAAAACAAATGCAATCAACAAGCAAAATAATAATACCAGCAAGAACAAACAGAGTCAAGCTGACATGTGGTCAGATTGTAGATAGTAGGCCCTATATAAGACTAACAGGGAAAAAAAATTATATAATCAAAGCCTTGAAAAATGAACTATGGTCATTACCATTGAAGTTTCAAAAACAGGAGAAGCCTCGATCAAATATCACTAAATTGTTGGCTGACCATCCACGTACCTTATAGGGAGCTCTCAGCCAATAAAAATCTCAATCCCTAAAAAAGTTATCTCAAAATTATGCTATAATAATTGTGTACTCTGATATTCCCTTACTTTAAACTACACAGGTGTCACCATAGATGAACAACGAACTTTGTGACTTCAATAAATAAGCAAAAACAAGAGGAAGGCCAGATGTTAACTATATAAATTAATACTGTTAACATGTAATTAGCTGAATTAGAGAATAAGAGTCCTAGCAGATATCCCATAAGAGTTCTAAAAGGATACACATTAATGTATTCCTTTCAGAACAGGAAATATATTCCTCGTAGAGCAAGGAACCTGTAAACCATCATATATATGTTTGCCTATATAAGGCATTCCTCTAAGAGAGAAGAATAACAAGCACAGGAAAATAAAACCTAAACTCTAAACTTTATCATGGTATCAGAGCATAGTTAAAATTCTTCTCTCATTGCAGCCCCCATCCAGAATTGGTCTTGAAACAAGGGACCAACCATGGATGATACAAATACCTCTATAATTCCTATACACCATACTCCAGTCTCTGTTGAATCACCCAACCTAAACAACTTACCCTTTGGATTCAAATTAAATGAGACAAACTTCAAAATCTGGTAACGGATGATTGAGCTTCACGCTGCTGGATTGAACAAACTTGGCTACTTAAATGGACAGAATGCTAGAATGGAAGAAGGAAATCCCGGTTACTCAAGATGGTGCATTGAAGATGCAGTGGTGCGAGGATGGCTGCTGAAAACCATGGAGCCTCATCTCATTGGCTTATTTATACACCTTTCATCAGCCAAGGAAATCTGGGACAGTGTAACTCAAACCTTCTATGATGGGGCTGATGAGTCTCAATTTTATGAGTTACGCTGCAAGGCAACAAGAACAAAACAGAATGGACGTCCAGTTAACTTATACTACGCAGAACTTAACAGTGTCTGGCAAGAAATTGATAAACGACGACCAATTAAGATGATGTGTACTGCAGACCTTAGAACCAGACAAGAAGAAATCCAGAAAGATCGGATTTATGACTTTCTCGCAAGACTAGATGAGGTATTCGACCCAGTACGCAGTGATCTTCTTCGCATGAAATCTGTTCCAGGTATTGAAGAGTGCTTCAATATTGTTCGACAAGAGGCTCAACGCCAAGTCACCATGCTTGGCACAAAGAACACGGGTGAAGGTACTTTCATGGCAATGATTTCCAAATCCACCGCCTCCTTTAACTTTCGCACCCTTAGAGCTGTTGAGGAAGCAGAAAAGGATAAATTGCGCTGCAGTCATTGTAATGGAAGTCGCCATACCAGAGACACCTGTTTTGAAATTCATGGCTATCCCAAATGGTTCTTAGAAAAACAGAAGCAAGGTAAAGCACGCAGCGATAAACGTCCAGGCCAAGCAAAATTAGCCAATACGGTGGAGATTCCTTCTAGTGTTGCTGCTATGGCAACAGGTCAAAGAGACCACATTAAACCGGGTGAAATACTCTTTTTAGCCAATACAGCTGACTCCCTTCCAACCTTAGAAAACACTGGAATGATGTTTTCTACATCCACAATTCAAGATACAGGTTGGATCATTGACTCGGGTGCCACAGACCATATAACTTACAATAAATCATTATTTCAGTACATGACTTCCCCATCTAAGGAAAAAGTCCTGACAGCCAATGGGGAGTCTACCCCAGTTATTGGAGCAGGATCAATTGCTCTCACTCCTAACCTTTCATTACATAATTGTCTACTCGTTCCTGCACTTTCAAATCACTTATTATCAGTTCGTCAAATTACAGAAGAATTGGATTGCATTGTCTTAATGTTCTCCAGTTTTTGCTTACTTCAAGATATCCGAACTCAAGCGATCATTGGACGTGGTACTAAGAGGAAGGGGCTTTACTATGTGGATGATGTTGCGTCAGGTCACGTCCATCAAGTTCAGAGTCGCAATGTTCATGACTACAAGAATATTTGGTTATGGCATCATCGGCTGGGTCACGCATCCTTCAGCTACTTAAAAAAAATTATTTCTATCCCTATTTAATGACATTTCGGATCCTAGTTTTTCTCTTAAATGTAATGTTTGTATTTTGGCCAAAAGCCACCGTACTTCATATCCATTAAGCCTGAATAAAAGCACAAAGCCATTTGAATTAATTCACTATGATGTTTGGAGACCTGCCCCAATTACTACTCAATCTTGGATTCGATGGTTTATTACATTTGTCGATGACTGCACCAGAATGACTTGGTTATATACCATGCAACACAAGAGTGATGTGCGCAATATACTCCCAATTTTTTATCATATGGTTCACACTCAGTTCTCCCTCCCCGTGAAAGTTATTCGATCAGACAATGGCGGAGAATACCTTAACTTTGAGCTCTTGAAATTCTTTCAAGACAATGGTATTCTCCACGAAACTACTTGTCCAGGTACTCCACAACAAAATGGTGTGGCAGAACGCAAAAACAGGCATATCCTTGAAACTAAGAGAGCTCTTCTTATCGGTGCCCATATACCTCAACATTATTGGGTGGAAGCCGTGACCTATGCAGTGTACCTCATGAACCGAATGCCATCAGAAGTCCTCTCCTTCAGAACTCCTCTACAAACTCTAACTCAACATGTTCAGATTCCATCCTTCCTATATCTAGAACCTCGAGTTTTTGGGTGTGTCGCCTATGTCCACCTGCAGAAATCTCAGCGCACAAAACTGGATCCATGTGTAGTGCGCTGCGTGTTTCTTGGCTTCAATCCTCACCAAAAAGGCTATCATTGTTACCATCCTTCAACCCACCACATGTATGTCAGCATGGATGTCACTTTCTCCAAAACAGAGTATTTTTTTGGTCTAGATCAATCCACATCTAGTCCTCAGGAGGAGCAGCTGCAACCAGATGCCTACAACTGGATTGATCTTCCCCAACTATCTGAACAGACTAGTCCGCGGGGAGAATCAGGTTCACAGGAGTCTGATCCAGGGGAAGAAGAAGGATCTGGGTCAGGGGAAGGAATGGAGTCAGGGGAGCCTAGTTCACAGACAATTAGGAGTGCAAGGGACAAAAACATGCCAGAACAGCAAGACAGACAAATTGAAGTAGCCCCTTTCTCTCCACAAACCCACGTCCAAGATCGGTCGGATATTCATGAGGTAAGTAACACTACAAGCCCTTCCTCTTCCATATCATTATCTGCTCCAAATTATTCTCTGCCTCCTAGACAGAACCGTGGGAAGCCACCCGATAGGTACTCTCCAAACGACAAAGCAAGATATGCCATCACATAGTATGTCTCTACACATAGACTGCCACCACAACATCAAGCCTTTGTGAATGAGATAAAGAATATAAAATACCTATAAATGTTGAGGAAGCCTTAAAGAACCCGAAATGGGCAGAAGCAATGAAGGCTGAAATGGATGCATTACAAAGAAACGGTACATGGAGCGTTGTATCACTTCCTTCAGAAAAAAAAACCAGTAGGTTGCAAATGGATATTCAACCTCAAACACAGAGCAGATGGGACAACTGATTGGTACAAAGCAAGGCTAGTAGCAAAGGGATACATGTAATCATTCAGCATTGACTATCAAGAAACTTTTGCCCCAGTTGCAAAGATGAATACCATCAGAGTCTTGTTATCTTTAGCAGCAAATTTCGGTTGGCTCTTGAAGCAATTTGATGTAAAGAACGCATTCCTCCATGGGGATTTGGAAGAAGAAGTTTATATGCAGCTTCCACTTGGGTTTAACTGTCCACAATCTAGCGGAAAAGTGTGTAGATTACGAAAAGCATTGTATGGCTTGAAACAATCGCCAAGAGCATGATTTGGAAGGTTCACAGAAGCTATGAAACGAATTGGTTATCACCAAGGTAACTCTGATCACACTTTATTCATCAAGCGCAAGAATGAGAGAGTTACACTGCTCATTATTTATGTGAATGATATGATTGTAACTGGTGATGACGTAGACGAAATAAAAAGGCTACAAGAATGTTTGTCCACTAAATTCGAAATGAAAGATTTAGGAGGACTGAAATATTTTTTGGGGATTGAAGTTGCAAGGACCAAAAATGGTATATACCTGTCACAATGAAAGTATATACTGGATCTATTATCTGAAACTGGTATGCTAGAATGCAAACCAGTAGAGTCTCTTATTGTTCAGAATCATCATTTGGCCATTTACCCAGATCAGGTACCAACAAATAAGGAAAGATACCAGCGATTGGTAGGGAGATTAATTTATTTGTCTCACACACGCCCCGACATTGCCTATGCTGTTAGTGTGGTAAGTCAGTTTATGCATGCTCCAAGTGAAGACCATATGACAGCCGTAATGAGGATTCTGAGTTACCTAAAAGGGGCCCCAGGAAAAGGACTAACATTTAAGAGATATGGACATATGGAAGTGAAGGGATTTACTGATGCAGATTGGGCAGGAAATCTCACTGACAGGAGGTCCACCTCTGGCTATTTTACATTTGTTGCAGGAAACCTTGTCACATGGCGAAGTAAAAAACAAAATGTGACAGCAAGATCCTCGGCAGAAGCAGAATATAGAGGGATGGTACATGGAATATGTGAACTGTTATGGCTTAGGACTCTACTCACCGAAGTGGGTTTTGAACCAAAGGAACCTATGTTACTATACTGCGACAATTAGGCAACATGAGAGATAGCTAATAATCCGGTCCAGCATGATCGAACTAAACACATTGAGGTAGATCGACACTTCATCAAGGAAAAGTTACTTATGAAGTTAGTGGACATCCCTTTCGTTCGATCAAGTGAGCAGCTAGTAGATATTCTAACCCATGCAGTCCTTGCGGTAGCTCTTCATAAGGTTCTAGACAAGTTAGGCTTAGAAGATATCTTCGCACCAACTTGAGGGGAAGTGTTAACATGTAATTAGCTGAATTAGAGAATAAAAGTCCTAGCAGATATCCCATAAGAGTTCTGAAAGGATACACATTAATGTATTCCTTTCAAAACAGGAAATATATTCCTTGTAGAACAGGAACCTGTAAACCGTCATTTATATGTTTGCCTATATAAGGCATTCCTCCAAGACAGAAGAATAACAAGCACAGGAAAATAAAACCTAAACTCTAAACTTTATCAAATACTTCCTCAAGCCCATAATAAGTGTACTTTGGACATCAAAGAATTTTTTTTTTTTAATTACAAAAACTTCATTCATAGCCAGTCATTACATACATGATTTTAAGGGATCCAAGCATAATGTAGCCCATAGGCCATGCCAGTCATTACAGACACTTTACCGGTGATGGTGAAACCAGTCACTTACATTACTTTTTTATACAGCATAACATGATTTTTTTTCACTTTCCTAGCCTTGACCGAACATGAGAAAAAAATGTACAGATATTACTTGTGAGTGGAATTCCTCGTCGATTAGGAAACAAAAAAATCAAGATGTTTATATATAAAACACTAGTGTCAAATTTTAAATAAAAGTCCCAGCAAAAAACCAGAAAACAAAAGGTTATATTTTTACTTTCTTTCCTCCTGCTTATGAATTTGAAAAGGAGGTGGACACTAAGTAAAAGAGTGCTGGTATAGATGCAAAAGACAGAAATCCCAACCATTCACAAAGGTACTGCTAGTAAAAAGACAACGTAGAAAACTATGAAGCTGATTATGATATTGAAAACAATAAAGGACGACAAGTATTTTATTTCTTCCTAAGTGCACAACAACAATCTAATAAAGTTTGGTGTGTTAATAGCACTTTCATTAAACCAGATGATATGTCTTCAGATTTAAAGATCATAGATGGAAAGTGTCTAGATATAAAAGTATGATTTTCTTATATTCTAAAAGTTCAAGCAAAAAGTTATGTCTTTTCTAATTTGAAAAATGAATAAGGGAATGATTTTTTCACAGCATTCTAAGCCACCATTCATCTTCTAGGATTTGAAATAATTACTTGAATTTCCAACCTGGAAATTACGTTCAGAAAGAGAAAAGGTAACATCATTTCATGAAGCACCAACACCTGACATGTTAACCGATGATCCAAGCTTCCGAATTCCAAGAAGCATATTTTGACAGTATCTAAGGTAGTACAGTGAAGCCCCAAATTGGTTCGTGTATATAGAACACTGATTGCACCAAAATTTTACTTGAATAGTTTCTATTGTAAAATCTCTGTACTAGTTATAGACACCTATTGACCAGCTTCATGTTTCAGAGTTGTCAAATATACCAACAATGGAGCAATGTGGGAACCTCCAATGCTCCAGTTCAGCATCCAAGTAGTAGAGGACCACAGGCAAAGAACATATAATAAAAGTCATTTTATTCATTCACTACTCCATTAAGGCTTAATGGAATGAATGAATACTGTATGTTAATCTGACTGCAAACTCTACTTAGTCAGTATCTAAACGAGTGACAATAACATTTAAAAAAACAAGGCTCTCAGTCACATTAAAACAGAACAAATGAAGGTGAACCCAATTCATTCTTCCAGTTCAAATTATGTCAAATCAAATGGATTCCAAAATGCAATTAACAGGAAAAAGAAAAAATAATAATAATTGGGCTATAAATGCACAATCATAGAGCAGTTCAGTCCATGAAATATTCTAATATATATTTCCCACAATTTTGATACTCTTTTCCTACATAAAAAAATTAAAAAAATAATAATAATTGGGCTATAAAAATTTCAAAGCTTGAAGACGAACATATATAGAACGATCACATTCATGCTTAAGCATTTAATTTCCCTTTGTTCCTGTAGATCACATGCATGTCCAGGAAGATATATTAAGAAGCAACTAGAAATTAAGGAGTTCCTATAAGCTTCCTTAATGGTGATTATAATTCATGGATATGGTTATGAGCTTAGGCGTCGCAATTAATGGGGCATTAACATCTTTCAAGTTAGACCGGCACTGTGTAATATGCCAATTATATATGATCTAGACCAGCCTTCATTAAACAATTTGAAACAATTATATCTTTCCTTAATTTTTTGTTCCAAAACTAACGAAAGATAATTTTTTTTTCACATGGGTTTATTACAAATTAGTGGGTGAGTAAAAAAATCAAAAAACCGATTAAACCGAAAAAACCAAAAAAATAACAGAAAAAACCAAACCGTGAAAAAAAAACCGATTATAATTTTTTAAAAACCAACCAGTTCGGTTCAGTTTTGGTTTTATAAGCCTGAAACTGAAAAAACCGAACTGAACCAAACTGAACCCAAATAAAAAAAATAGAGTCAAACAAAAAAAACGAGCAAGACCGAAACCGGTCGGTTTGAACCAGTTTTGGTTTTGGTTTTTTTTAACCGGTTTAGTTATTTTTTTTTATAAAAACAGAATCGAAAATGATCATCTCTAATACAAATTGTAGTCAAACCAATTCATCATCTCGGATTAGACTCTCACATACTCATGTGTTCAAGAGACCACAAATTTATGACCTTTTCAAACTCACTACTTACAATCTTTCAATCAAATCTTGCTAATGGTTCTACATACTTGAATTGTTATCCAAATTTCACTATCTCATTATTCAACCTGGATATTATAGTGAAAACTTTAACTCTAAGTATTGAGACTTGTTAAGACTCCAACTGATATGCTTCGAGATTCCAAAAATATAGTCGTCATCTATAGAATATATTACAAAATGATCATGGATACAAACATAGCTCCAAAAGCTCTCAAAAAATCATCTATAAATTAAACTCTTCTTATTGAAGCTAACTCTCAAAATTCAAACATTCAAGTTCCTAAACTTTGATAATGAGATCAAGTCACGTACGTACAATGATTATTGGAAATTACCTCACGTCAGTATTCCAAAGTCATTACCATCTAGAAAATGATTATGTTCCAACTTGCCTAGTGCCTTTTAGAATTTAAAAAAAATGTCACAAGTGCAGTTACCTTATGAATAAGCTTTTAATGAAAAGAAAATCCCTACAAAGGAAAGACCGATTCAAATGAATAAAAAAAATACTAAAATATTATTAAAAAAAATTAAATTAATGAATTTCTCAAAAATTGTCTTATGGATATTATTGTTTATGGGATGCCTGGAATCATCAAATGATCAAAATTGTGAATGCTCTTAAAAGTCAACAAGAAAATTATTCTATTATCAAAAAACAAAATTATTAATTATTTTGTACATCTAATATTTTCAAGATGATTAATTTTCCTGAAATTTCTTTTACAAATAAATTATCAATATATAAAATATGTTGTTGAAAAAATTATTTAAAATATTGTGTCAAAATAAATTTTTGCCAGGTACCAAGATAATTTATCAAAATCTGATTTCGAGATTGAATTCATGAAAGAAGTAAAAGAGTCTTTTATCCAAAGAGTCTTTACTAGGCTTAAAATGAGCATCCTGGTCAAGAAGTCAAAAGAATCATATGCTCTTACACCATCAAGACCAATTCAAGCCACAACATCAAGCATTCAAGATATTTATTTCAAGGCGGGTTTGACCTCCTACTGCGAGGCTAGTGTCTTAAATAATCAGTTTTGAATCCTTTCATCAGCATGACCTAGTCTAAACATCTCACCTATAAATTATTCTTAATCTCTCCAAGCACCCTTGTTTGTTCAATCCCAAAATACACCTTAAACAACATTATTGTTGATGCCAAGGGTTTTGATGAAATTAAGATTTCTTAGTTGTTATTATTTTCTATTTAGTTTAGAAAAATATTTTCTTTTATGGTGATTTTATTTTTATTTAGTTTAGAAAATCAAATATTAAGAATGGTAATTTTAATTCTCTAAGTTTGTTTAGGAATTTTAATACTTTTTTCTTTATTTTAAGGTTTTCTAATTTGTTTAGTTTGATTTTTGAGCTTATTTAAAAAGTTGAAAACATCTTAAAGAGACAAAAAAAAAATTTGAATTTTTCTCTTCATCAATAAAACTATAAATTAGAGTTCTTGTGCTCTACTCTATTTCAACTATTAATTTTTGTTTTCTTGCTATTATTCTATTGCTTGTCAAGTTATTTTAGAAAATATGTTGAAAACAAGTCAATTCTATGAGTTTATTCTGATTGATATTGAATTTGTTGAAATAACTCATAATCAAGATGTAAACAATCTTGTTTTTTCAAAAATAAAAATTCAAAAGGTTTTAACCTTTCAAGACATGAATCAAAACCACTATACCTTTAGAAAGATTTTCTCAAAACTACCAACTTTAAAGATCCAGTTATTTTGATTATCAACAAGTTTGGTTTATTTTATTTTTAAAAAAAAAAACCTATGACCATTAATCGTTCATCTATTTTGATAAAATATTGTCCACAGAATTTTCCAACTTAGTTCTCAAACAATTGATGGCAATATTTTTCTTCAATAAGTAAGATTCTCCCTAAAAAATCATACAAAGGATTGGGAATTGTTTACAGCAAAGATACCTTTGAATTCAATTCCTGCCTCTTTTTATTTCATCTCAACCTTTGGTGTCTCATGCTATCTTGGGACTCCATTATAATGAATGATGTAGATGAAGATATTGGTTACTTTTTAGATCTCATGAGAAAAATCAAAGTCAAATGGTGGACCCAAATTTAGAGAAACTCAAGCTTGTTCTAAAGTTGTGCATCATCAAGCTTGGCTATAATCTCATCAAATTCCATAGCTGCAAGCATCCCCATCAACTCTATCTCAAGAAGGCAATTTACGTTTCTCACCACTAAAAGTTGAATACAAGAAAACCTTGCATCATCAAGCTCAAAGTCAGAATACAAGAAAAAACTCCAAGAAGCCTTAAATATATATAAGTGGCCGGATGTTTTGTCAAATATTCTTAAATAATATAAATTATATTTTAAGATCTCACCTAACAATTTAAGTTATTGGATTAAGATTTACATGAAAAAAAGCCAGCCTTTCAGTACTCCATATCCAGAGTTTGAAGCCTTCTTAGCAGTGACGTTTATTTAGTGCTCTTCAAACTCTGAAACAGAAGGGTTCAGACAGAAAGAGATGAGGCCTAACGTAAGTATTGAATTCCTCTGGTGGCTCTCTTTAACTATCCTGCTGGTTTCCGTGATCACATCTGCTTCTGCAGCTGCCTTTCCTGAAAGCAAACTCGAGTCCAATTTTCAATGCCACAATCGGTGAAGGTAATGAAGAGGAGTTCTCTATGGAATCTGAAGTGCATCAGAGACTACTGGCCTCTCAGGGTAACTATATTAACTATAGGAGTTTAGAACGACAACCAATTTGCAATGCACAAATATATGGCAACTGTGCAAAACCGATCAATGGTAACACTCGGCCTTGCACTTCCTACAATCGGTGCAAACGTGGTAGTTGATCGAGGAAGAGGGTCAGTTCTTTATCTGTCTGTGTGGGTTTCGATTTGAATACCACCCATAAAGCGCAAGGTGAACCAGTCCGTCTATGTGAGGTCCACACCAAGATGGATGGATCAGTTTGCTCTACGTTTAGGGTGACTGTCTGAACCTTTCTTCTTTCTTTGTACTCATGTTTCCGATGAGTATAACAATAAAATTTGTATGTACTTTATGATGATTTATAATTGAAGAAAATAGCAAGCAATTGCTTTGTCGATACGATGTCTAGTGATTGTCTTTATCGTGCACTAATTAATGGCGAAGCTTCCTCATTAATCTATTGCAAGCTATGAAGTTGAAAAAAAGATCTTGGAATGTTCACAGGTTTGCATAAGGTGTCCTGTTTGTACAAGATAAGAACATTTGCTAGACCTGTTCAATGTAGAATACTTGGATTTTCCTTAGGATTGAAGTGATTTCAGCATGATTTTTTCAACAATGAAACTCAATTTCATTTCATTTATTATTCCAATTATTTTTCATCCACCGAGAACTCCATTCAGTTTCCCCTCATGTATGGAAATCAAGCTTAACAGGATGAGAGAGAACAAATTGCCATCTCCAGGGAAGAGAGGACAAGCTTGCCTCTTCTTCACTGGTGCTATTGATTTTATTCGGCACCAAGTACGTCGAGAGGTAAATCCATTATTCTTCGATTAATGGGAAGAAAGATTTCTCATTACCACCAAGTTTTGTAGTAAGCGATTACTATACCAGATGAGAAGATTTTTGGTTATAAGCTCAGCCCAAAAAGGCACACTCATGAACCAAAAAGGAATAGGTCGATCCTTTGCTGAAATTAGATTGTTCATGGCAGCTTTATTGCGGAACTCAGAACCACACAACGGGAAGTAGTCATCCAAAGCTGACCAAATACAGCGACCAATATGTCCCATTAGCCATATCGTCGAATTTTCTTCTCCGAAGGGCTTCAAATATATTATTGGATTATTCTCAACCTGAGCAAAAATGTTACTGTATGAGACAGCAACACCATTGATCATCTTCCCTTAAATCAAAATCTTTGCATTTAATAGATATGTTTTCTTACTCCAATTTATTCCACAAAAGAAATAGCATATTAATGTCCATCTTCATCGCTCTCTACCTTCTCCCTCCCCTCCATCTCTTCCTCTACGTTACTGCTACTACAGATTACTTGCTGCCATACAGCCCCACTGATCTAATACTCCTTAACTGTGGTGCATCCTCTAATTTGTCATCTCCAGATGGTCGCAGTTGGGATGGTGATTCCCAGTCTAAGTTTGCTGCCTCTAACCCCCCAGAAGCCTCATCTGTGTTTGAAGCCTCCAATCAAGACCCCTTTGTCAACCAAGTCCCATACATGACAGCCCGTATTTTTCACTCTAAATTCACTTACACATTTCCAGTCTTGCCTGGCCCAAAATTTGTGCGTCTGTACTTTTATCCAGCTTCTTACTCAAATCTTGATATATCTACATCCTATTTTTCTATGAGTGCCAATAACTACCAGCTACTAAACAACTTTAGTGCCTCTCTTACGGTTTCTGCTATAATACCTCCAGTTGACTACTTCACCAAAGAGTTCATCATCACCGTGAGGGACAACCAGAAGCTTGAATTAACCTTCATTCCGTCTCCAGCATCTTTTTCCTTCATTAATGGTATCGAAATTGTTTCCATGCCAGACAGCTTCTATGCTCGTGGCCATGATAATCCACTGACCTATGTGGGCCGCGATGTCCACACCTTTCTGGATAACACAACTGCGCTTGAGACAGTTTATCGAATGAATGTTGGGGGGCAAGATATCGGCAGCACAGGAGATACTGGCATGTACAGGACATGGAATCAAGATTTAGAGTATCTCATTGGACAAGCTGGAAACATTCCATATCTCCCAGGCGTTAAGATAAAGTACACAATCAAAACGCCAGCTTACTCCGCACCTGTTATGGTATATAGTACTATGCGTTCAATGGGTCCTGAACCACGTCTTAACATGAATTACAATCTCACATGGATCTTCCCAGTTGATGCTGGTTTCCTTTATCTCCTTAGGCTCCATTTTTGTGAGACTCGAATGGAGATCAAAAATGAAAATCAACAGGTATTTTTAATATTCATCAACAATCAAACAGCAGACCATGATGCAGATGTGATCCATATGAGCGGTGGCAACGGCATTCCAGTTTACAAAGACTACATCGTGCTGGTCCCTCCAGGGAGCCAGAGCAAGCAGGACTTGTGGCTCGAACTACACCCTAACATGGAACTGAAACCTACTTATGCTGATGCAATCTTGAATGGCTTGGAAATATTCAAGCTGAATACAACAGACGGAAATCTTGCAGGATTCAACCCTGATCCAACAGTGGCTCCTCCACCAGCAGACCAACATCCAGAGAGAAGAACGGGCAAAAGATCATCAATAATTATGATTATAGGCATCGTTGGAGGTTCCATAGGTACAGTATTTGCTTGCTCTCTTATTCTTTATTTCTTTGCTTTCAAGCAGAAGCGAGTCAAGGACCCTAGCAAGAGTGAGGAAAAATCCTCCTGGACTATAATATCACAAACATCTAAGTCCACGACTACAATCTCTTCATCACTACCTACTAATCTTTGCCGACGGTTTACATTTGTCGAAATCAAAGAAGCAACAAGAAACTTTGATGATCAAAATATTATTGGTTCAGGGGGATTTGGTACTGTGTATAAAGGATACATTGAATACGGTACGGTAGCCATCAAACGACTAGAATCAACATCAAAGCAAGGGACACGTGAGTTCCGGACAGAGATTGAGATGTTATCCAATCTGCGCCACCTCCATCTAGTGTCACTGATTGGATACTGTGATGATCATGGCGAGATGATCCTTGTATACGATTACATGTCAAGAGGCACCCTTAGAGAACATCTATACAAAACAAAGAGCTCTCCTCTTCCATGGAAGCAAAGGCTAGAAATATGCATTGGTGCTGCAAAAGGGTTGCGTTATCTTCATTCAGGAGCAAAGCACACAATCATTCACCGTGATGTGAAGTCAACAAACATATTGTTAGATGAGAATTGGGTGGCTAAGGTTTCAGATTTTGGGCTGTCCAGATTGGGTCCCACTAGTACATCCCAAACCCATGTTAGCACTGTAGTTAGAGGTAGCATTGGATATGTGGATCCAGAGTACTACCGTAGGCAACACCTAACAGAGAAATCTGATGTTTATTCATTCGGTGTGGTTTTGTTTGAGGTGCTATGTGCAAGGCCACCAGTGATTCCAAGTTTACCGAAAGATCAAGCAAGCTTAGCTGACTGGGCACGAAAATGTTACCAAAGAGGAACCCTTGATCAGATCGTGGATCCACATTTAAAGGGCGAGGTTTCCCCCGTCTCTTTAAATAAGTTTGCAGAGATTGCTAACAGTTGCTTACATGGTCAAGGAATTGAACGCCCTAAAATGGGTGATGTCGTTTGGGGCCTTGAATTTGCATTGCAGCTTCAACAAACTGCTGAGAAAAATGCCAACAGTGTAGATGGTCCTAATTTGCATTGCTCATAAATATTGATATTCCAAACTCGTTTCCATGATTCTGAACTATTAAGGGTTTTTTTTTTTTTCATTTTCGATTGAATTAATCGTGTGACAATGTCTTCTTTTTCCTTCATAAGCCAATCTTTGTATTGTAGAACACAGGACAACAAAAGCTATCATGGAAAGGGAGAACAAAAAAACAGACACAAAAAAAAATGAACCAAATCTTCAGGTATAGAAGGCAAAATGCCACAAATCAAGACAGCTAAAACAACAGCCAAAAAGAGAGTCGGGACTACAGAGACGGAGACAGAAACGAGGCTATCCTAAGCACCATCCTCTAGTCTATCACTCGATTTTAGCCCTTCATAGTTCATACATAGACACCGAGCAAAACTAATCCCCAGCTTCCTAGAACAAAGGCATGGTTATTGATTCTTTCTTCATCTTCCTCAATCGAATTTGCGTGAAAAATCAGTGTTCCAAACACATACAGTGCCCACAGATAAACCTTCAGAATACAATGCCTGCCAGCTCCTATTAGCATTCCCCAAATTGGATTTATCAACTTATCATTCATAGTCTCCACTAAACATAAATTTAACATGATGTATTCTAATTAGATTTTGAGCTGCTCTACGCTATTCTCATGCATTAGATTACTATTCCTAGTATTCCAAACAAACACTTACAGATTGATAATTGCACAACCAGAAAATAGAAAAATCAAGTAATAGTTATTGCTCATTCCAATATGTTTTTCATTCCATTCTATCACATTACAGCATCCCATGATGGGGTTGTGTTCTCTCGTACATTTTCAGGTTTTCCTACACCCTCCTCAATATTTCCGAAACTCATTTGAGTATCCTTCAGATTTTGACAATCGATATTGTCTGCCTTTCTCAGCTTTGTAGTGTTTTTCTTTTCTTTTTTTCAGGAAATATAGACTTTTTATTATGGCTTAAGGGTACTTTCTTTGTAAACTACATTAGACGAAGTCTATAATATTCGATTGGATACTGCCAACGACTTGGAAGTCTTGCATGAGCTGAATTGCAATAGCATCAGCTTTCACCTCATTAATTCTATTTTTTTTCTTAAACACACATCCTTCACGGTATGCTTCATAACCACATCTAATTTTGATATCTTCTCATTGAGATCACTAATTAAAAAATTTGCATTTAAATCTTTTCCTTTGCTGTCATTTTCATCATCCTCGTCAAATTTTAATATATGATTCTGATTCTAGTCCACAAAAAAACTAAAATTATCAAAAATTTTAGTTTCAATGTCTTATTCATCCCAATCAAGTGCTTTATGTTATTTTTTATCACTTCAATATTTAAGTACTTACTAGTTATATGATCCACGATTCACCGCGAGTCTGATATTTTTATTTTTTATAGAAGTATTGTATATGTAGATTTTTTCAATGCATTTCTGTAATTCAAAAAATTAAAGTGTAGATAAAAACATTTGTGCATACATGTAATCAAGTAAACCAAGAACTATGTATACCAATAAAAAGTCATTAACAATACCTAAAAATAAAATTTGAAAAATCAAGAAATAGATACAAATCAAGATATTTAATCTCGCAAGACGGGGTATTTAACAATTATGTTTGCTAAATTTTGTTTATTACAATGTTTTTTTATTCAATCAAACGATAATAGAAATAGAAAAACACATTAAATTAATTGAATAAAATAAAAAAAAAATATTATGCAACGCTACACATATTAGAAATATTATTTGAAAATAAATAATTTTTGTTTTCAAAAATCTAGTTCATATATACAAAAGATAAAAAAAAAATTATAAATAAATTAGAAAAACCTTTTTAAAAATTAAAAACATAACCAAAAGATAATCATCATTTAAAAGAGACTCTAAACAAAAAAAAAAGGTATTAATCTAAATATAAATGATTTTTTATTTTATAAAAAAACATATAAAAAGAAGCATTAATTGAAAAAATAGGGGAAAAAAGATCAAATGTTGTTGGACTTGACCCAATTCATTAGAGCTCGCCTAACTAAGCTCTTTTTTGTTGTTGCACTTGGAGCGGATGACATGTTGTCCACCTCTATTTTTTTTTTAATTCAGACAACACATCGCTTGTTTAGATAGACAACGCGTCGTCTGATCTTGTCTAGATTTCAACTATTGTAGTGGTCGGAAAATTAGAACCCAAGTTTTTTTATCCAAAAACTCATTTTGATCCAAAACACCTATAAAAAAAAAACTTTAAAAACCATGATAAACCTATTCATAACCTCAAAAAAAAACCAAAAAAACCCTCCAAAAAACATAAATGAACCTAAAACCAAAAATCAACCTGAAATCATATTTGCTTTTTCACGAACTTTAAAAGTAAAAAAAAAAACACCTAATATGAACTCTCCTAGTTAAAAAGAATTATTTGACACAAATATCATCCGTTTTAAAGGTCTAAATCAGTGTTAACGACATGATTCTCTCTCTACTACTGAAATCCAGCAATCTTTTTCTCCTCTCAACCAGGAACTAAAAAATAACAAGAATAAATTTTCATACCAAAATTAAATTGAAAAATATTGAGGTATTAAAATTGTGTAATCTTTATTTTTTTTTTTAAATTCAAGGACCAAAATGCATCATTTTCAAAACTTAAGGCATGCCACCATATTTGGTACCTTTTTTCATTTAGATCCCTCTTCTTTCAACCACTCTTTAATAAGAAATCAAAATCAATTATTTTTTAATTAGGACTAAATTGCCAAAAAAGAAGTTTAAGAACCAAATTGAAAAACAAAAAATTTTGCAGTCCATCCACAATAATATACGAGAGAATGAATAGTATGAAAAACTCATACTTTTTAGTTTTATACTTAGGCCTTGTTGGAAACGCGGTTCGAACCGTATTCCACCAAAATTTGAAAAAAAAACATGTTTAAAATTATTATTTTTTTATATTTTAAAATCGTTTTGATATACTAATATCAAAAATAATTTTAAAAAAATAAAAATATATATATTATTTTCATACATTTCTAAACGAAAAGCACTTTAAACCACAATCACTACAACATTTTCAAACACAGTTGTAGTTTGTTTCACTTCAATGAAACAAGAGAAAGAAGAAATGTGCAGATTGTTTCAATCTGTCGAACCCAAAACGTGAGAACATTTCCAAGCATGAATCCCAAATCTCATTATCCACTTATGTTCA
>Ga0325403_1001623_pt1 | contig 18986 bp, 9 predicted proteins | sample PopdelMetagenome_19_FD_205665 | JGI IMG/M metagenome (GOLD analysis project Ga0325403, IMG submission 205665) | Populus deltoides microbial communities from Bellville, Georgia, United States - Xylem-PdKOR-R4 | ecosystem: Host-associated > Plants > Phyllosphere > Stem > Wood/Secondary xylem...
GACTTATTTAAATTTATTAGGCTCAATCATTGGATACTATCGAGATTGACTCGTTTGAATTGTTTAGTAAATACATAAACAAGGTAGTCTTAAACTTTGACATATGTATAATATTATAAACTAATCCCTTGTTCATATAATATAAAAAGGATCGAAGATAATGGAATATATAAAATAAATATAAAACATGTTTATTTTTCTTCATCATAAAATATATGTGATATATTATTATAAATGTGTTTCGGCTTAAACAAATTGATAAATAACTCTATTGTATCTAATAAACCAAAACACATCATTTTTTTACCATGCAAAATAAGTTATACAAAGCATTGTTGCATACGTAGTGGCCATGGCTGCAAATCTGGAGTTTCCTTTACATATTAAAGGTTGTTGGCACCTTTTGCCCCAATACCCTTAACAACTTTTCTTCATATGGATTTTGCCCTTATATAATTTTTATTTATTTATTTTACCATTCCACTGTATATTTTGATAATATTTCCTTTATGAGACATATGTTAAAAATTCGTATATTGACTGATAAGATCAATATTATCTGAAAAATAAAAAGACATAAAAAATAAAAATAAAAATGAATAAAAAACCCGAGCCAATGAAACTTTATTTGAAAGTAAAATAAAGTGAATTAGCATCCAACAAAAATTTTATAGGGGAGTTAACTTAAGAGATTCAGTAACAGTATGTTGTTACAAACTCACATTGAATAAATATATATTTTAACTTCATTCAATGAATAATTAAATGAATATATAATAAAAACCGAAAAAATGTTATGAATCATTGAAAATTCCTACATCCCCTCTAGGTCTATATATTAACCTTACATGATCCTCATTTTATAAAATATATTTAAAACATTTATCCATTTCTAAGGTCCATTATCATGGCTGGTGGAAATAAGCTTTTCATTTTTGTGGCCACGCTCTTCGCAGTTGGAGTAATGCTAAATTCTCCAAAACACACAAATGCTTTTTGGAACCCGTCAAAGTATCCCGAACCAGTTCCGGGGTATTTTAAGGTTTTGGATGGATGTGAAAAGCCTCTAGCAACAAAATTTCCATCTTGTAGTAACGCAACCTTGGCAGCAATATTCAAGAACAAACGCATTCCCAACAAGTGTTGTCCCGAAGTCACCAAGTTTTCAAAATTTTGCTACCATGCTTTAGGGTTGTTTGTTGCCTCTACACCGAATTTTGTATTGACCGTGCCGGAGTTTTTTGAACGGACTGAAAAGGTTTATGATCATTGTCTTCGAGTAGTCCCATCACCTTCAAAGCCTCGTCGTAGTCGTAAGAGAAGAACTCAATAGGGGTGCATTTGTATTCAGTGTTCCTCGCATACAATTATGTATTTTTTTTTATCGACCATCAACACGTGAATAAAATATATAATTTATTATAAATACCTCAGGCTTTTTTTTATATCGTCAATTTTAATTCCCTTTAAATGGTCTAGTGAGGAGCAGTTGGTTTGTGTTGTTTATAAGACAGTTGTTGGTAGGAATACACTTAAATACCTTATGTCTGGTGGGATTGTAGAGTTAAATTGGCCACATTTAAAATTGGTTTACGAAACTTGCACTTTTGTATTTGTGTTTGTAATTTGCACCGAGAAAGTTGGCATACTAATTGGCTAAGATTGAATCTGGCCTTATGCAGTCACATCACAATATATTTATGTGAGTATCTAACCTGGCCAGGAGCTTTTTTGGTTAGACTACTTTGAGATTAGGGTCTTGTTGTGATTTTATGGGTAAGTATAAAAATGCATGCTTTAGCGTAATTACCATTATTGAGAAGTCCCATAAAGCTGAATTGTGTTGATTGTCTAGTCCTAGAAAAAAAAAAACAATAGAAGTTAAATAATTGTATTGGGTCATAGTAAATAAGAATGTTGATACCATCAATCGACAAGGACATTAAATTTTAATTTTTGTTTTAATGGTCAGGGCACCCCTCCATGACAATCCTTTCTAGTAATATTGATGGTACAATTAGTAGAGTGTTGCTAATAGGCGCGTTCTTAAGAACTATTTAATACAATATTAATAGGGTGCCACTGTTGGCAATAGACTCATGTTTATGACTTATTTAAATTTATTAGGCTCAATCATTGGATACTATCGAGATTGACTCGTTTGAATTGTTTAGTAAATACATAAACAAGGTAGTCTTAAACTTTGACATATGTATAATATTATAAACTAATCCCTTGTTCATATAATATAAAAAGGATCGAAGATAATGGAATATATAAAATAAATATAAAACATGTTTATTTTTCTTCATCATAAAATATATGTGATATATTATTATAAATGTGGTCATGTATTCATGGTGTAACTTATGTTAATAACAAATCAAGTTCCTTTCATAGCATAAGTGTCAGTTATACCATATAGTAGGCTATGAAAGTGTTAAGTATTTGTTGTACCAAGGGTTGTACAACATAAATCTAGATTAACCATTTAACAAACAAGGTATTAATAGTGAGTAAGATAACAAATACAAAATATGTTAGTATCAAACATTAAAGTCCATGTTGAGTTTATATTATACTTATTCTTACACAATTAGTGTACCATTTTCACCTTGACAAAATTAACTTAGCTAAACATAATGAAGAAAAAAAAACATAAATAAACAATATAAGAACATAAACATGATATAAGTTAACTAAGTATTGTAAAGGAAATGAAAAGCATAAACAAGAGATTAATATAATATAAAATAAAACTTGAACATTATAAAATACAAAGAAAGAGAGTGATCTTGATCTAAACACTAAGATGTCTAAATGTATGGCAAATGCCTCTTTTTATAGGCTAAAATTTAGAACTATTGATTTGATAACTAATTATTGAGTGGGTGGCCACCTCTTGACTTGGTGACAACTATTATCTTCTTGTCTGAACAAAACGTCATTGCTAACATCATAATTTGAATAGATAATCTTCATGAATGTTCTGGGCATTTGTCTCAGCTTTCCAACAAAACAAGAATGAGCTCATTTGGACTTCTAGAACTCGAGATATGGGCTAAATACTGAACAGTGTCTGGGTTACAGGACAGATTCCAACTTCTATTTTGTTGCTACAATTTGAACTTGAAAACAACCATTTTTAATCTTGGACTCTTCATGAAAGTTTTAAGCCTATGTCTTAGTTTTCCATCCATATAAACCAGACCAAAATAAAAGTTCTACAACTCCAGTTATGATCCAATAACAGAATGGTATTCTATTTTGAATTGAACCAGCATCTCTTCTTTAAGCTTAACCCTCTCTTTGTCTTTTCAATTTCAATAGTTAAACAAATCAATCAATCCTTTGAATTGTGAAACATGTCTGCATTTGAAATGAGCATTTACCATAAATTAAAGATATTTTATATTATCGTACTTGCTATTATAAAACATGCTTAAGTTAGGGAATTTAATGATACTTTAAGTGCAATATGATGATATAAAACCTTGATAAAAATGCACTTTTAAGTACTAATAAGCAATCCCACCTTTCTGAAAACCAAAAAAGGTCCTTATACACCCCTGATAAATATATGGAAACAAAGCTTCAGCTTATCCATATCATAACCAAAAAAAATCCTTCTCAAGCTTCATAAAAAGGAAAAATCTTACTTGAAATAATAAAATTGTGTTCAAAATAAAGTTGAATGATTTGATGACATAAATGGTGATAAATGGTGTGCATTTGGTTTATGGTTCTACCTGTCCTACCGCATCTTCTCTAAGGTTGACCATTTGGTTGTTCTAATTAGTATAAAAAAGGCTAATACTTATCAACAAAAGCAAGTTTGAATTTGAGATAAAGAAAGGCCATCTTGAATAAACCTTTCACATTTCTAAAAATTATCCCTTTTTATCCCAGTTTAAGTCGTAAATGATTTATTTTTATAATAGCCCTTGACTAGGATCACCTATACACTAAAGTCAAATTTTGAAATTCTCCAAGTACAAACTGTCAAAAGCGGCATAAATATCACAAAAAAGAGAAAAATAAAATAGACAAAATAAAAAACCTCTCCAAAGTCTCTAATTAAATACAAAATATCAAAAGGGGTGAGGAGAGAGAGAGAGAGATCTAAAAAGTTTTTTATTTGAAAGACAAATGTCAAATGAAAAAAAAACATGGAGAATAAAGATCATAATGAGATCAATAAACAAAATAGAAAAGCTAGGAAAAGATCTCTACATGAAACAAGTGATACTGTGTCTTTTAACCCGGTTAACATCATTTGAGTCGCATGATTATCCATTCTTTTATAGTCGTGAGTCATAGCCTACATTGCGTACCTTAAAAAGTCTTTTATGGTAAGAAACAACTTATTTGCACTAAAAGGTGTCAATCTTTACAAATAGAAGAAAAATCATGGCCTGAATGTGCACCATAAGTCATTTTCATGTCATTAAATCATCTCGTCTTTACCAATAAATAAACAAGCTTAATGCAACATAAGCAAGATGTTTTCCTTTTTGAAAGGCAAAAATAAACTTTGGAACCTTTTCTGGCTGAATTTGGCATATATTCAATTAAATTTCATTTGATCTAGATCATTCTTTTTTTTTCTCAAGCCTAATTAACTCTCGTCTATTACAATGAAAAATCCTTCCAATTAAAATTTGTGAATATTTAGAATAACTATAAAAATTTTATGGTCAACTTTTGATATTCAAATACCAGCCTCACTTGTAGGTCCAACATTCTATACCAGAATATTAACCATTAATTCTCATGAATTAAAATTTTAATTGTTGAAATATTGGTTAAATTCTCATGGATTTAGTAAACTAATTATTAAATCCCAAAATGCTTGTAAAGACGTATTTTGAATTTTTGTATGGAAATATAAATGATATGATTTTTTATATTTTTTAGAGATTTGGCCATATGCAACACACAAAAGACTTTTTTTGTATATTTGTAGGCTTCTTAGAACAAAAACCACCCTAAAAAATTAAAAGAGGTTTTTCCAAACATATCCTTAAACCTAAATTTCAATAAAAACATCCAAACAAAGCCTAACGAAAATTTTGATTTTTTTTATTTTCATTTATTTTTTATTATTTTATATTTTATATATTTTATATCCAGCTAGGTCAGCCAAACCGGGTTGATCCAATTCGACAGACTTGACCGGGTTGACTCGGTAGGGTTCACCCGACTAAGTCTACTAAAAACCAAACCAATAGAAGAAACCAAAACCAAGACATATCAAATGTTACAAAAACATAAAAACTGAACAAACTTTCAATCAAAACGGATCAAATGCACTAAAGATTAAAAAAAATTAAAATTGAAGAACATTTATCTCCATTTTGTAAAACACAACTCTCAATCCAGACTAGATCTCTAACAAAAAAAAAAGGGATGGTTTTGTTCACATTCATATACAAAGCAAGAATCAGGGATTCATTTGCTTCAATGATTAACAAATCAACATGATTTTTGCTAAAATGGATTTCAGTTCAAAACCAAAATTCTAGGATTAAAATCCACTAAAACCTGTTATGGGTGCGAAAAATTCATAGATTACTTGTTAACAGTGATAGACGAACTTGTGTAAACTGGAATTTAAACCAAATGAGCTATAAAATTAGCACCTAAGGCAAGATTCAACAGATGAATCTACTAAAACCTAGAAAACCAAACCTAGAAGTAGAGGTTATCTTTTCATCAATAGAAGGTGCCCTCTCTCTTTGGTGCCGCTTCTGGCATCCATTAAATCAAAGTGCCATGCAATATAATGGAAAAAAAGAAGAAGTAATCAATAGTATATCAAGACATTCAAAACTTCATATTGAACACAAGAAAATGATCTAGCAGGCCTTATGGACTCCACTTTCATGGTTTGAATGTATATACCTTCTTAGCTTAGAAATTCCTAAATCTGAATCGACTCTTGGTATTGCCTTCCTTCCTTTTTATTTTTAGGCATCTCTAGACAAGTTTGAAGCTTCCGAATCCTTCTAGATGGAATCTTTGCACCTTAACCAAAGTTTTTTTCTTCTTCTCTCTTTTCTCTTTTCTTTTCTCCCCATTTTCTCTTTTCTTTTCTCCCTTCTTTGATGCTACTAGATTCCTTTTTTTATAAGCGAATTTAGGCATTCTAGATGGGTTGTTAGGGTTCTAATAGACTAAAACCTAGCTGGTTTAGTAGGAAACTTGGAGACCAAGGTGAAGTGTTTTCTACCTTTGGATCTAAATAGAAGGGTTTTAAACCTTTTATGGGAACCTTCTGGGGTTTCTAAGGGGGAGCACACAAAAAAGTTAGGTGGTTTTCTGCAAATGGTTATCCCTATCCAGGCTAACTGGGTTGGTTATTTTAATAGCTTCGCCAGAGCAACTCCAACATCAACGTTGCCTAAGACCACTTTGACTTAGTAAAGGGCGTGCATACCTTTCAATCAGATCCATTCTTACTTGATTTGAAGGTTTGTCGCACCACATTCAAACATTTGAAAGTGCCCGCTCAAATAGTGTGATGACTTAAATTGTAATGCTAGCTGAATAGAGATAAGATGTTGTGGAGATTAATGAAGAATATTGGATGTAAATGTTTGATTTTAAAGACATGGGGTTTTAGAGGGGGTGTTTCTTAATTAAATGGTGGTGGTTGCAGCCTTTGAGGTGATTGAAAACGTCATATTCAATCGCCTAAAAGTTTCCATCCGATCAGCTGAAAACTAAAATAGAAGAAGAAGAAGACGAAGTACCTTAAACGACGTTGTTTTGACTAATTCCTACATATTAGGGTTTTTTTTATTTAGGATCTATTAATTTTCAATTTAATCCCTATTCTTCTGATTTCGTTCTATTTTACCTGTAATTTCCCTCTAACTTTCTAATTTCATGCAATTGCGTCTCTGCCAGATTCATTTATCACCCCTAATTTTTAGCGTATTTTACAAATTAATCCTTGGTCTCTTATTTGTTCAATTAGACCCCCAAATGACCACTAAACTTCTATTTTTTTTATTTGACCCCTGATTTATCCAGATTGTAGTCCCTGAAGTCGCGCGTGTTTTGCTTATTGATCTTTGGCTAAAAAAATGTTCAATTAAGTCCTTATTTGCTCACCAGACTTTAAATTTTATGCAATTAAACCCTTATTTGACTTATTAAACTTTCCAAGATTCCAATTGACATCAAAATTAACTCCTAAAAGGTGATTTTCCTTGCGATTAAACCCTTAATAAAATTAATTAAACCTTTCAAAATTTCAATTGATTCTTTAAACACCTAAAAAAATATTTTTACTAATGAGCCTTGTCAATCAAGACCTTGGGTTGCTATTTTTTTCTACCAACTTTCACTTGGCGTTTTGGTCTTTAATCATTGGACTTGGGTAGTCCTTTTTAAGTTTGCTTAAGGTGTATTTCCTTGCACGTATTTTATTATTTTTTATTTTTTTATTTGTTTTGGTAATAAAATGGGTAGCAATAAAAAGTCATAACCACCAACCTCCCTTTATCTCATCATCAACTCAAACCCAATTACAATATAAGTCACCTTTACACCATAACCCAACCAACAAGTACACTTGTAGAAAACCACAAGACCAAGGTGATTAGTACTTAAAAATGTATTTTTATCAAGATTTTATATCATCATTTTACACTTGAAATATCAATAACTCCTTAACTGAAGCATGTTTTATAATAACAAGTCTGATAATATAAGATACCTTTAATTTATGGTAAATGTTCATTTTAAATGTAGGCCTATCACATTAAATCAAAGGATTGATTGATGAGTTTAACTACTAAAATTGAGAAGACAAAGAGAGGGCTAAGCTTAGAAAAGAGATGCTGGTTCAGTTCAAACTGAAACACCATCCGGTTATTGGATCATAACTGGAGCTGTAGAACTTGGATTTAGGTCTGGTTTGTATGTATGGAAAGCTAAAACATAGGTCTAAAACTTTCATAAAGAGTCTAAGATTTAAAAGTGTCATTTTCGAGTTCAAATGGTAGCAACAACAGAGAAGTCAGAATTTGTCCCGCAGCTTAGACACTGTTCAATGTTTAGACCATATCTCGCGTTCTAGAAGTTCAAATGTGCCGATTCTTATTTTATTGGAAAGCTAAGCAATTTCCCAGAACTTTTATGAAGACTATCTATTCAAATTCTAATGTTAGCAATGGCGTTTGGTTCAGGCAAGAAGATAAGGATTGTCACAAAATCAAGATGTGGCCATCCACTTAACAATTAGTCATCAAATCAATAGTTCTGAATTTTGACCTATAAAAGGAGGCATTTGCCATGCATTTAGGTATCTTGATTGTTCAAATCAAGATCTTCCTTTTGCTCTCTTTCTTTGTATTTTATAATGTTCAAGTTTTATTCTATGTTATATTTTCCTCAATCTCTTGTTTATGCTTTTCATTTCCTTTACTATACTTATATAATTATATTCTTATATTGTTAATCTATGTTTCTCTTATTCATAATGTTCAGCTGAGTTTATTATGTCAAAGTGAAAAGATTACACTAATGGTGTAAGAATAAGTATAGTATAAACTCAACATGGACTTTAATGTTTGATACTAACATGTTTTGTATTTATTATCTTACTCACTCTTAATACCTTGCTTGTTAAATGGTTAATCTAGATTTGTGTTGAACAACCCTTGGTACAACAAATACTTGACACTTTCATAGCCCAACTATATGGTATAACCGACACCTTTGTTATGAAAGGAATTTGATTTGTTGTTAACATAAGTTATCACCATGAATACCTGACAACATTTACAAGTATTGGCATTACTCAAATAAGATAATTAATATAATCATGTTAATAAATTGTAATCCAATTGGAACCTTCTTCATGTGTGGTTTCCAGTTGAATAATAAAAATTATATTATACTTATTTGAAATACCATTAGTAGATCCTCTAACCTTGACAATTGTTTTATATTTGTTTAAATCCTTACATCAATATCACATCTCAAAGCTCTCTTCAACTCCTTTTCTATTATTATCTATTTCTTTATTTGTAGTTTATACAGTTAACCTCTATGTGGTTCGACCCCGGTCTTGCCGGTTTATATATTACTTTTACACTCCTACATTGGGAGAAGACATCAATCCGTTGATCGTGTTAAGTTTTTGGTGTCATTGCCGGGGAGGTAAATTCCTGTATAAATTATAATATTTATTTTATTTTCTCTTTTCACTTTTCACTTTTCTTGTATCTAACTTTGTTTATTTTGTTTTGTTTCTTTTTTTTTGTTTTCTTCTTCCTTTTATTCTCTTCCTACACGTGCATGAGAGTTTAGTCACGTACATTAAGTTGTAGACTTTGTAGGGTATCCTCATCATTTCAGAAAATATGACCGAAGAGGATAATCAGTCACTTCATAATAAGAATAATGAGAATAATCGTGTTAGCACACTTAGCGACCACATGAATCCAACAAGAACAAGTGCATCATTATGCATAGTTTTTTCCCCTGATGCATCTCATTATAATTTTAAGCCAGACACTATTCAACTTTTACCTTCTTTTCATGGCTTAGATCTACAAAATTTGTACTTGCATGTGAGAGAATTTGAAGAAGTTTGTAACACTTATAATGACTTAAATTGTATCATGAACACCATCAAATTATAGCTTTTTCCTTTTTCATTAAAAGATAAAGCTAAAACATAGCTACAAAATCTTAGGTCAGGATCCATTCGTGCTTGGGATGAAATGCAATAATAGTTTTTAAAGAAGTTTTTCCCTTCTTATAGAACAAACTCTTTCAAAAGACAAATCATCACTTTCACTCAAAAACCAGGAGAAACATTTTACCAATGTTAGGATAGGTATTGAGACTTGCTTAATACTTGCCCGTATCATGGTTTTGAAACATGGAGATTGGTTTCACATTTTTAGGAAGGGTTAACACCTAAAGATAGACAAATGGTGGAATTGATATGCAATGGAACTTTTAAAGATAAAGACATCAATGAAGCAATGGAGTACCTAAACTTGCTAGCTGAAAATGTTCAAAATTGGGACACTATAGGTACTTGTGAGGCACCAAGTAAAACTCAACCTTATACATCTAGTGGAGGAATGTACAACCTTAGGGAAGATCATGACCTTCAAGCCAAATTTGCATCTTTAGCTAGAAAAGTCGAGACACTAGAATTGAAAAAGAGTGGTCAATTAAAATTTGTTCAAGACATTGTGTGTCAAATCTGTGAAACCAATGAACACTCAACCAATGATTGCCCAACTTTATCTTCTTTCAAGGAATGCCTCCACGAACAAGCTCATGCTTTAAACAGTTTTCAAAGGCTCACTTATAACCTATACTCGCAAACATACAACCCTGGTTGGAGAAATTACCTAAATTTCAGTTGGAAGAGTAATAACAATAATGTACAAACTTCACAACCACCGTTTCAAGTACACCATAAATTCTAAAATTCTCATGGATATGCACCTCCTTATGCTCCACCTCCTAAAAGAAATCTTGAGGAAACATTGCATGTATTCATTGAAAAGCGAGAGACAATCAACACTCAAAATGCTCAAACCATGGCAGATCTAAAAGATGCTCTTGTAAAATTCATATCTGCTCTAAGTTTTCAAGGGAAAAGTAAGTTTCCATCTCAACCACAGCAAAATCCCAATGGGCAATACAATACAAATGCAAGTAGCTCCGGAAGCCAACATATGGATCAAGTCAAATCAGCCACTACTCTTCGTAGTGGTAATGTTATTGAAAAACCCACTCTTGAACCTTGTGAGAAAGATGATGAGTTAATCTCTGAGGGTAAGGAAGGGGTTGAATCTGAACATTGCAAAAAAAAAAACTGATTCCCCGCTAGCACTTCCATTTTCTCATGTCATGACCAAACAAAGAAAGTCAATCACAATTCTGAAATCTTTGAAACTTTCAAACACAAAAAAATCAAGGATGAAAAAGGCACCAAAAATGTTGTTGCGGATCATTTGTCAAAATTGACAGTAGATTCGACATCTGACATCACACCAATTGATGATTACTTTCCTGATGAATCTTTACTTTCTCTTTGTTCAATACCTTGGTCTGCTAATATTGACAATGTTCTTGCTATAGGATTTTTGCCAGCTCATTTGGATACCCAAGACAAAAGAAAGTTTTTGAGCGACGTGCAGAACTTTTATTGGGATAACCCTTATTTATTCAAATATTATCCTAATCAAATATATCAAAGATGCATTCTTGACAATGAGGTAAGTAATGTCATGAAATTTTGTCATTCTGAGGCATGTGAGGGTTATTTCTCATCAAGATAGACATCTGCAAAAATCTTACAAAGTGGATTTTACTGGCCCACCATGTTTAAGGACTCACATGCATTCTGCAAAATCTGTGAAAATTATCAAAAGGTGGGATTTATTTCAAAACATAGAGAGTATTTAGATAATCTTCTATTGACTCTTAAGTCTCATCATAATGGAGATATGCATCATGAAATTCATGATTTATGGCCTCATTTTCATAAAGAACATGCTTGTCATAGTCTTGAAAATCTGACTAAAAAAGATCATGTTTGTCAGTTTTTAAGAAAACTGGATGGGAAGCCTATCCCCGACCCATAGAGGGCGTTTAAGCCATTCTTAGTCGTAAAACCAAGGGAAGATGTGAGCCACAATCACAACTACTTGTACATATACATGTTTTCAAAAAACAAAAGAGACTCTAGCTGGCCTACATATAGGTGGTATGATTACATTTCAATTTCTTATCTATAAAATCTTCTCTTCCTTCCCTTCATTTCTACTCAACCCATACATTCAACAGATATCGAAGTGTGTAGAAATGGCAGGTTCCTCAAGTCATCAAATAAGAAATATTTGTGTTTTTGGTGGATCCAGTCTTGGAAAAGAAAAGGAGTTTTTAGAATCAGAAAATCATCTTGGTCAGGTACTAGCTGAGAGAAAGATTCATTTAGTGTATAGGGGAGGTAGCCTTGGGTTAATGAGGGGTGTGTCAATAGCTGTATGTTTAGGAGACAGTCAAGTTTTAGGGGTTGTCCCCAAAGCTTTAGCAAAAGGGGACATCATTGAAAAAACAATTGGAGAGGAACTACAGGTCTCCATAATATCTGATCGAATGAATACAATGTTTAACCATGCTGACACCTTCATTGCCTTACCAAGTGGTTTGGGCACATTGGAAGAGATCTTTCATATTTCCTCTTGGGCCCAACTTCACATTCACCATAAACCTATAGGTTTGTTAAATGTTAATGGTTTTTATGATAATTTGTTGTCTTTTCTTGATCAAGCTTTGGAACAGAAATTTCTAACATCTTCGGCACGACAAATCATAATCTTTACTGCTACTGCTGAACAATTGATTGGCTAACTACAATCTTTTATCCATGTAATTGATCCCTCCATGAGTTGTATAAATTGGTCAACTATGGAAAGCCGTAAAAAGCTTAGATTGGATTTGAGCCTTTGTTTGTGAAACCTTGTGTCTTTTGGTTTTATTAATAGCATAATATTTGTGTTTTGTTGTTTCTTATATTTTTTTAAGTGTGTTTCAGGTTTGTCAGTAGGTGTTGTTTCAAGTGATATCTTCTATACTTTATCTTTTTACCTTAGGACATTGAGGACAATGTCTCGTTTTGGTTGGGGGGAGAAGGTAGTAGTTGATATTAAAAAAAAATAACTAACTACCTTTTTGCTATTATTAAAACCATTTGATAGAACTGTTATTAGGATGGCAGAGTAAGGAAGAATTTTATTGACTCTTGAGACGCATTTTAGTAAACATTCTTATCAAGGTCTATCAGAATACTTCTTGAAATATTCAGGTTTACAAACTCTCGTATTGTTATCACTTGATTCTGCTCTTATACTCATTTAACAAGTATTCTTAAACCTTCATTTTCAGACACACACTTTAACATATGATTGTGAGTTGCATATTGGATTATTACATTATTTATGTTCTTTTGTTAAAGGTAACAACTAAGGGAAAGAGATATTATATAATTTGCAAAAAAAACAAAATAATAATAATAATAATAAATTTAATAACAAAAAATTAAATAAATAAAAAAGTAGATAAGTTTGGTTTCGTAGCCTCCTTGACTTAAGCAATTAAGCTCGAAGAGGTGTTTTAACACCTAGTACCTTAAAGTCAACTGACTTAGGAGCTATTGGCCCAGTGCTTGTTACATGGGTTGAGGAAATAGCTTAAGGAAATCAAACATTGCACTATCTACATACTAGTATCTGCAACCCGAGTTACTAAGCTCGTAGGGGTGTCTCAACACCAAATGCCCTAAGACCAACTAGTCTGGGAGTCATTAGTCGAAAGCTCGTTACATGGGTTAAAGATGCAATGTGTTTTAAGTTTATATATATATATATATATATATATATATAATCTTAACCTAAGGAAGTTAACCTTAGAAAAACATTAGAACAAAATATTATTTTCTTCCAATAAAAGCCTCATCATTTATGTTTTCATACATTGAGCACATAAAAAGAAGGTTCATTAATATCTTGTTTCAACAGTATGAAGCAGATATATAAATTTAATGAGAGTTTGTTTATTTGGATAGATTAATGGAAGTTGAATGATGAATGCTGACACGATCAAAGAGTTGATGTTTTATCCCAAGTGCAGGAGTGTCAAAGTAATAATTAACCCGGTAAAACCGGGGTCAAACCACAGGGAGGTAAATTAAAAATAAAGAAAAAAACTTGTAAAGAATAATAACAATAAAGGAGTTGAAGAGAGTTTTTGGATGTGATATTGATGTAAGGATTAAACAATGATAAAACAGATGTCAAAGTTAGAGGATTCACTAATAGTATTAGAAATAAGTAAAGTATAAATTTTTTTTATTACTCAACTGGAAACCACACACAAAGGAGGTTCCAATCAGATGATTTATCGTTATTAGCTCATTATAAATTATTAACATGATCATATTAATTATTTTATCTAAGTAACACCATACTTGTAAATATTGTCAAGTATTCATGATGCTAACTTATATTAACAACAAATCAAGTTCCTATCATAACAATGATGTCGACCGAAGACTATGAATGATCAAGCATTTTATGTACCAAGTATTATACAACAGAAATCTAGATTAACCATTTAAGAAGCAAGATATTAAGAATTAGTAAGATAAAAACATGTTAATAACAATCTTTCTTGAATATAAACATTAAAGTCCATGTTAAGTTTATATTATGTTTATTCTAACACCATTAGTGAAACCTTTTCAGCTTGATATAATTAACTTAGCTAAACATAACGAAGAAGAAGAACATAAATAAATAAGATAATATCATGATTATGATATAAGTTAACTAAGTATAGGAAAGGAAATGAAAAAGCATAAATAAGATATTAATATAGCATGAAAGAAAACTTCAACATTATAAAGAGAGAAAGCAAGAAGATGATCTTGATCTGAAAAATAAGATGAATAAATACATGACAAATGCCTCCTTTTATATGTTAAAATTCAGAACTATTAATTAGTTGACAAACTATTTAGTTGGTGGTCAACCATTGACCTGGTGGCTGGTTTTTGACATTTTTAGCTGGTTATTGATATTGTTGGTTAGCCAAAACATCATTGCTAACATAAGAATTTGAGCACATTGTCCCATGAAAGTTGTGGGCAATTGTCTCAGCTTTTTAACAAAAAAAGCCAGTCTATTTGGACTTCTAGAACTCAAGATATGAGCTGAAAACCAAACAGTGTCTAGGTTGCAAGACAAATTCTGATTTCTCCATTGTTGCTACCATTTGAACTTGAAAATAGCACTTTTAAATCTTAGACTCCCCATGAAAGTTTTAGGTCTATGTCTTAGCTTTCCATACATATAAACCAGACCTAAATCCAAGTTCTACAACTCCAGTTATGGTCCAATAACCGAATGGTGTTCCAATTTGAATTGAACCAGCATCTCTTCTCTTAGTCTAGTCTTCTTTTTGTCTCTTCACTTTCAATAGTTAATCACATCAATTAATCCTTTGAATTATGAGATATACCTGCATTCAAAATAAGCATTTACCATAAATTAAAGATATATTATATTATCAGACTTGTTATTATAAAACATGCTTTAGTTAGGGAATTTAATCATACTTTAGTGCAATATGATGATATAAAGCCTTAATGAAAATGCACTTTTAAGTACTAATCAAATGCCTTACTTTGTGGAACTTGCAAATTATTTTTCTATTTTAACACTTTGATTATTAAAGACTAGTAATAAGTTGGTTGAGGGGTGTGATTAATATTTAAAAATGCATTTTTATCAAGGTTCTATATCATCATTTTGCACTTGAAGTATCAATAACTCCTTAACTAAAGCATGTTTAATAATAACAAGTCTGATAATATAAGATACATTTAATTTATGGTAAATGTTTATTTTAAATGCAGGCCTATCATATTAAATCAAAGGATTGATTGATAAGTTTAACTACTGAAATTAAAAAGACAAAGAGAGGGCTGAGCTTAGAAAAGAGATGCTGGTTTAGTCCAAACTGGAACACCATTCGGTTATTGGATCATAACTGGAACTGTAGAACTTGGATTTAGGTCTGGTTTATATGTATGGAAAGATAAGACATAGGTCTAAAACTTTCATAAAGAGTCTAAGATTTAAAAGTGTCATTTTCGAGTTCAAATGGTAGCAACACCGGAGAAGTCAGAATATGTCCTGCAGCTTAGATATTATTCAGTATTTAGCCCATATCTCGAGTTCTAGAAGTCCAAATGTGTTTATTCTTGTTTTCTTGGAAAGTTGAGATAATTTCCCAGAACTTTCATGAAGACTATATGTTCACATTCTAATGTTAGCAATGACGTTTAGTTCAGACAAGAAGATAAGGATTGTCACCAAGTCAAGATGTGGTCACCCACTCAATAATTAGTCATCAAATCAATAGTTTTGAATTTTGGCCTATAAAATGAGGCATTTTCCATGCATATAGGCATCTTGGTTGTTCAGATCAAGATCTAACTCTTTCTCTCTTTCTTTGTATTTTGTAATGTTCAAGTTTTATTGTATGTTATATTTTCCTTAATCTCTTATTTATACGTTTCATTTTCTTTACTATACTGATATAATTATGTTCTTATCTTATTTATCTATGTTTCTCTTATTCATAATGTTCAACTGAGTTTATTATGTCAAGGTGAAAAGGTTACACTAATGGTTTAAGAATAAGTATAGTATAAACTTAATATGGACTTTAATGTTTGATACTAACATGTTTTGTATTTATTATCTTACTCACTCTTAATACCTTGCTTGTTAAATGATTAATCTAGATTTATGTTGAACAACCCTTGGTACAACAAATACTTGGCACTTTCATAGCCTAATTGTATGGTATAACCAACACCTGTGCTATGAAAGGAACTTGATTTGTTGTTAACATAAGTTATCACTATAAATACCTGACAACATTTACAATTATTGGCATTACTCAAATAAGATAATTAATATAATCATGTTAATAAATTATAATCTGATTGCAACCTCCTTTGTGTGTGGTTTTCAGTTAAATAATAAAAAGAATTTATATTATACTTATTTGAAATACCATTAGTGGATCCTATAACCTTGACAATTGTTTTATATTTGTTTAAATCCTTACATCAATATCACATCTCAAAACTCTCTTCAACTCCTTTTCTGTTATTATCTATTTCTTTATTTGTAGTTTATATAGTTAACCTCTCTATGGTTCGACCCCGGTCTTGCCGGGTTATTTATTACTTCAACACTCCTATACTTGGGAGAAGACATCAAATATTTTGATCGTGTCACAAGGCTGAAGTTCAATCACCATCCATCAAACCTATTAACTCAACCACAAGGAAAAATCACAAGCATTAATCACCATAAAATTTGTCTCTCACAGCAGGTCCCCGAATTAAGAAACCTTAAACCACCAGTAAAGAAAAATCCGAAATGAAATTGATTTCTTCATTTTTGGCTTGTATGTTTATTTAAATGGGCTTGTTGAGTTCAAGCTTAAGAAAATCAATTGTTTAGCATATGAGTTGCATGCGTGCCTAATGGTCAACTGGATTTTCTAGCCATTTTCTAACTTTTTTACCTGTATAAGTCAATATTTCTTATTGATTTATATTTATGTTATGGCTCAAATATTGTTGATAATTGTATCTTCATAAAATAATGATAATAGAAAAAAATAATAAATAAAAGTTATTTAATTTATCGACGTGAATTGTTTTTCACTTAAATATGATATTTAATTAGGGTCAAGTCAATGTGATCCCATCAAATCCCATTAAATAAGAATAACGGCTCTCAAGCATGATTTAGAAACTTACCACGTTAAATGGGCCAAAGTCAAATTCAAATGTTACCATCCTTATGGTCTAATGCCCATTTTGGAAATGACTTATAATGACAAGTCTCATTTTTATAAGAAAGTTTCATTTTTAGGAACCAATGATAGATTTTTCTGTTAACAACCACAATGACAAGTCTCTTTTTAAAAGTGACTTCTCTAAAGTTTTTTTTTTTTTTTTTGCGAATAACCAAATCGACAAGTCTCATTTTAAAGGAGCCAATGTCAAAATTTTCATCAATAATAAATAAAAAAATATGTTGATGATAATAAGTAAAGGCAATAAAAATAAAGATAAATTTAGAAGAAAACACATTGTAAAGGTAATATTTCGTAAGAAAGTATGCAATAAAGATGACATTGTTCTTCCCTTAAGCATGATTAACCCCTTACCTGAATCTTTAAAATCAGTGCTAAGCTTTATGATTCCTAATTTCCTTTTAATTACTAGGTGGCAACTCCAATTTTGAATCCTTCTTGACACAATTTCAGGGATTCTCAACGAGAACTATTTTTAGTGAGAGACCAGAACTCAAGGAAAAGTTTTTTTCAACCCAAAGAGAATAATGTAGTTTTTAATGTGCAATATTTATCACTATATTTTATGGGAGACTAGAACTCAAGGACGAATTCTTTTCAACCCAAAGAGAAAGATGTAGTTGGGTCAGAAAAAAATAAAGGTTTTAAGCAGTCAAATGAAATTTGCCATTAATGGATCATAAAGATATCCTAACATACACAGTTATAGACTAAATAGAGCTAAACCCAATAGAAGATTTCGTCATGCCAGATCAAGCAATAAAAGGCTATAACTCTTAATCTGACCATTGGATCAGGTTTAAAATTTTTCATGTGATTCTAAAGGCCCAAGTTTACAGTTTTGTCGGCACATTTATGCTAGCCCTCTTTGGAAGATTCTAAAATTAGAGCATGAAGATGTTGTTTGAACCAGTTTTGTTAATTTCATTAATTTTTCAGATTTTTTTTATTAATTTGAATTCTATGCTATTTTTATGATTAGATTTAATATTACTTTTGAAAGGTTGATTTTAGATATATTTAAAAAGTTATAAACCTTTTTTAAAAATACCAATATTAGAATTATCTTTCAAATAAAATTATATTTAGTGTTTTTGCGGGCAATTCTTTTATAACAATAACTCTTTTTAGTTTATTGTTTGTACTTAATTACATATGCATCAATATATTGCACGACATTGTAATGAAAAATTTCTCCTAAAAAATATTTATGGTTACACACACACACACTCACATATATATAGATGCCCGTAAGCAAATAAATGGCGTTACTCATCGCAAGGAAAGAAAAATCAAGAAGAAGAAGAAGAAGAAGAAAGGATTATAAGAATATTGATTGGTGTATTTTGTTAATCAATTAAATTCTTATCGTAGTATCCTTGTTAGGCAGGCATCCCTCGGTAATAATAGGCCTAGAAAAAAAATCAAAACGTCTATAACTTGACGTTAAAGTTGGGAAAAGCCGAAGAAGAATATCCATGTAAAGTCCAAAACTACATGCTACTTTCTAGCTTGAAGGACAAAAAGGAAGAGAACGAACA
>Ga0325403_1001624_pt1 | contig 18985 bp, 9 predicted proteins | sample PopdelMetagenome_19_FD_205665 | JGI IMG/M metagenome (GOLD analysis project Ga0325403, IMG submission 205665) | Populus deltoides microbial communities from Bellville, Georgia, United States - Xylem-PdKOR-R4 | ecosystem: Host-associated > Plants > Phyllosphere > Stem > Wood/Secondary xylem...
TGCAAAAATTCTTGGCAGAATTTTTGAAAAGTGATGGTACCGAGGATATTGTCTGGGGTGGGTGCTCATGAAGCATATGAGCAGTTGTTACAGCTGAAAACAAACAAACGAACATGCTTGTAAATACTTCATTAATTAGTTTTGTAAACATATTAATAGAGTCTGGTCTTTTTGTCGCTCTCGATTTTCCCTAAAGAGTCCTGTTACTGCAGACAAAGATGGAGTTGACAGGGAATATTGGTGATCACATAAGCCCAGGAAGGCGTCGCTTGTGCATGATAGAAAAAGAAAGAAGCGGTGCGGAGACAAGTAATTGTATTAAAAGACGGCGGAGAGACCGTTCTACATTTGCATTAAGCTGCAATAATCAACAAATTTGTCAACAGCAGCAACGGCCACTTGGTGATTCGACCGCAGCTCTTGCCACTACTTGATAGATCACGATCGCTTTTGTCATCTGGGTCCATCTCAACTTCATTTTTCTCTGAGCAGTTTATATTGGCGAGCGCTTCGCTTTCTGGTTCAAATCAATCTTAGTTGTCTCTAGAGAAAAATAAAGCGAATTAACCTTCGAGAACTTCTGCAAATGCAGCAGGAGCTTGTGATGATGTGATGAAGAAGTATCCGCCGCAAGAGCATATGATTTAGCTGCTCTCAAGTACTGGGGAACGTCAACTTTCACAGATCTTCCGGTAAATATTATCAATTTATCAGATAAAAAAAAAAACATTTTTATATGTAAATCCCTCATTAGATATTTGGTTATTTATGGAGCTAGAATAACATTTTAATTTTATGTTGATTTCTGTGTGATCATTTGTAATAGGAGTCTGACTATGAGAAGGAAATTGAAAGATTGAAAACGGTCACAAAAGAAGAATACCTAGCCTCCTTAAGAAGGTTTGTTCTTGAGCATTCTCTAGCTTAAGAGATTTTATTTTTAGCAGCTTAAAGTAGCGGAAACGGGCATGAACTAATGGAGAAAATCACACGTCCCTGGAATGTCAAATACACTTGAGAACAACAACAATTACTTTCGCATTTTTACTTTCTGAGGAAACATAAAATTCTCATGTCCCAAACAGGCACGCAAGGGCGTACACCATTCTCATAACAAGCCTATTTTACAAGTCACTAGAAAAGTTCCATTGCTTTACATGCCTACGGGTTGTTTCCATAACACTTGCAACAAATAAAAAATTACGATGAAATACACTTTGTACTATAAACAGACTGCTTTTGTTTATTGAATTTCCAAAGCAGAGCAACGTCTATTGTCAAATAGAAACCTACAGAGGGAATCTACCATGAGAAATCAACCATCATTTGAGTGATCAAGTTGCTCAGTGTAGTGGAAAATGTCCTTATTTGTACATAAATAATCTACGAGCATGTTGCAAAGATGCAGCTAGGTGTCGTGTCAATGATATTGCAATCAACACCTGGCAGAATTAAACCTGCAAATGGCAAACCGTGCAGAACAAAACTGTAAGCAACAGAATTGCACGTCAAGAAGAAAGAAGGGGCATGGCATTTCAACATTATATTTCAGAGAAACACATAATTATGAGCAACAAGATGAAGCACAACCCAGAAGCTTTATCACCACCTTTCCTACCAGAAAGCACCAGCTCAGTGAGTGAGACATAACCCCAAGCTTAATCACCAACCACCGTAGTCCATTAACATAATAAGGAAACAGGGTATATGCTACTAAGTTATGATATGCGGTATATGGGTTGACGACTTCAGAACCAAAACACGGATTTGGTATAAGGAAAGTTTTTCCACCAATAAAGTTTGGGTAATTCTATCTCCACGCCATCAAAATCTAATCCAAGAAAAAATAATAACGAGACCCCCTTTTATTTCTTTACATTCTTTCCAGCTAAGCATCCAAACACTCCCTATCCTCTCCTGGGGTCACTCCTCCTTCATCCCTTTCTACAAATAGCCAAATTAATCCCCCCTTTATGCAATAAGACAAATTAATTACCCACCAGAACAATTCGAATACTTCACCTATGAGATAAAGAGACTAAGATCATCATCAATTAATTCAAAGGTGTAGGGTTAAAAAAAATATGGGAAAAAAGATTCGAAAGAAAATTTTCTAACACCAGAGTTCTGAAGCCGCCAGCAATAACACCTTTATTTTTAATCACCAAGCTAAAGCCTCACCATTAAGTTCATTTCTTTAGTCCTTCATATGCAAAAACCCACCAAACGGGCAAAACAGTGCAGTCCAACACTATAACTCCAGCGATATTGGTCACCAGATGGGAGATTCAGGGAAACAGATATTCGAAATTTAAAAATATTTCTAAAAGAATGCCTAATCTCATAGTAGTTGTTGGACTAAAATCCCTTCAAGAGCGGAGAAAAAATGAGGAGCTGCGTCCCTATCACAACCAGTAAGAAGAAAGCAGAGGGAGGGAAGACGGTAACAAAAGTCTAGGAGCAATTCAATTTGTAACATCCAATTCTTCAACAACTGCACCCATTTGGGTGCAATTCAAACTGTATAGATATCATGGGAATTGGCAAATTTATATAAAAGTCAATTAATTATTCCCCTTACAAACACCTTATTAATGGTGTTGTCGTAAATTTAGATTTTGGAGGTGTGGAAACAGACCCACCCTAAAAGTTTCTCACTAGTTGTTAGAGAACACAAAATATGATCATTCTTGTTTTTCCTTTCAGATAGCTATGAAAAATAACAGTAAATAACTGATTGTTTTGCCTGCAACAAAGAAATCCATCCCAATATACTGTATATGCACATGCACAAGCTGCTCTAGCAGATTATTAGCATTTAAAACTTGAAAATGTTGGGGAAAAAACCTGAGCAGAGCTCTCGGTTGATCAATACGTGGGATTCTTGGCTGGTCTTCCAGATTATCAGTTCCATCTTGCAGAATAGCATCAGTGGCTGGCTCACCGAAGGTTTGAGATAAATCGTCTGCAAGCTCCTTTAGACCCTGTCAGGATTGAGAGAGGCATCAAATTCTAGTCCAGACTATACTCAGTGAACAAAATGCATTTTTATTGTCACCTAAAATTCTCAGCCCAAATCCTCAATGTTTTAAGCATAAAGATTTCCTGTTACCTTAAATAAGCAGTGCCAACAGACCAGAAAGCAGATATGGCCTGGTTCAAAGCATGCTAACATACATTTTACATTTGTTTGCTCTCTTTTCTGGGATTCAAGTGAGGGACATGATTACGTATTAAAATGACAGTGCCCAGGCCAGTTAGCATGTAGTGGTTGAAGGATCAAACTGTAAATCTGCAGCTAAGCTGCATACCTAACTTCAGCTAATCTATACCAGGGTATTAGGTACACTTGTGTGCAAATAAGGGAGAACAAAGACACGGAAATTTAAATTCAATTCATTAAATAAGAAAGATACCGTCAAACTTGGGACTTCAGAGTACATGAGTGAAGCACGAGTTCTTCCTGAAGGTTTGAACTGATCCTGCAAGATACAGAAAGCTGAAGTTGTCAGATATAAAACTAGACTAATGTAATTGGAGGTTTGATAAGACAGGTTAATGAAAACTAATACTGCCTTCCCTTGTCCAAAACCTCCACTTCTGGATGGTGGTGAGAGCAAAATTTTACAATGTGCTAATTCAAGCAGGCAATATGATTTGTTTACAATGCCCATTAACCACTTCTAATGTAAAAATCAGATGCATAGAATTAAAAAATAACCAAATGCATATACTATTTCCAACCTCTAGAGCTTTAGGCATTTTTGCTTTTTTGCCACCAACAAAGTTGCACAGGTACATCACACCCATATTTGCAATATCCTGTCACCATACAATTGAATCAGTACATTAGCAATAATACAAACAGGAGCTCAGACAACAAGAACCGCCCATTTATGCAATTTCAAGGCATAAAACACTGGTGAGTTATCTCACTATGCCTGCTTAGGAAGCAACCATTTTATCATAAGCAACTACAATCAATCTATATAATAAACGAATAAAGAGGTTAGAATGCTTCCAGCTTTTAGTTGGCCTCAAAATTAAGTAACAAACACACACAATGAAAAACCATAGCAAAAGAAAATTCAAATACTCATCTGACTATCAGAGCACCCACAACTCATGGATTATTACTTTCAACTCTTAACAAGATTTTGGAACAAGAAAAGGTTTGTTCATCCACCAAAAGTTTCAATGGCATGTAAACATCATTTCAATTATTAAAGGCATCACAGATGCTCTAAATACAACTTTCAATTCCTTGAGCAAACACGAAGAATATCACACAAAAATATTCAGTGTTTATGACTTACGGTGCACTTCAACATAACAAACATTCATTCAAACATCTTTGACACAAAACGTGTCCAATCTGTGATGCATGTACTTAACTATTAATATTCTTGTGACTCCAAAAAAAAAAAGATAAATAAACCAGATAATGCAAACTTTTCATGGGGAAAGATGTTCAGCAAACCTCAGCATGTTATAGAAATGCCAGCAACACATGGATATATAGAATTAGATATGATTTTCAATTTAAATTGAAAAAATGTTTATGTTTAAGTGTTGGTTCACCTGTTTCTCCTCCAATGAACCTATCTTTCCATCCTGCAAAAAGAACAGATTGTAATGAATTCAGATAAGGGACAGAGAAACAAAGACAAACATACCCAATTACAATAAAAAATTGAGCCATTTCAACCCTTCATTATTATTGAACTTTTTTCTTCTTTTCCTATTTCAAATGGAAATGGAACAAATAAGAAGGTTTAATAAAGCACATCGTCAGTGTTTTTGGTGCTTCAATCGGATGAATAGGGTTGTGTGCGGATACGTGAGTTTGAGAATATGAGATATATATTGACAAAGAAAGTCAGAGCCAGCAAAGCCAAAAAAATGAGGAATTATCATTAGGCAAACCCTACCAAACCAGATACTAAACACTGCAACTGCCATAACTCAGAGCCAATTTGTGTAAGATTTTCAGAGGCAGCATTGACCTGTGTAAAAAAAGACACGTTAGGATCATATCACAGATAAATGTTTGGATTGCAAGGGACTGCCCTGTAATTACCTTATATTACCTATAATATCATAGAAATCAGTCGAAAGTGAGACTGTATTTTCAATTAATAAGGAAGATATAATAAGTTCTAAATAATAGCTAAATGAGCTGATATATCACACTAGGTTATTCATTAACAAAAAAAGTTTACATGCAACTAGGCTTTCAGCACATAAGATGTACATAAAATAAAGTTTACTGCTTGAAAAACAATTTCAGTGAAATCAAATCCTTCAACAGGTGTATCAATTAACAAGAACGCTAGCCAGAATCAGGATTTCAATTATTGCATTTAAATGCTTCTATATGCAGCTTCATACAGTTTCCCAAAACTAAGGATCACACATTTGATGATGAGGTCAATCAAAACAAATAAACCTGGTCCTTCATTCACAAATTAAGGTGCTGGGGCATAGAGAGACATATTCTCTTACGTCATTTTGAATTGCCTTTGAGATCTCCTTTTGACTCTCCATTTTATCATCCAAAAGTTGTATTCTCTGTGTTAAATGCGTCTTGGCAGTCTAGCAAAAGAATATATACATAAACACAACAGCATAAATGGAAAACATGACAATGTCAGCCAGCCAGCCAAAAGAATAATCAACTCATAACTTGACATGCCAACATAATAAAATCGAGGATTGCTATGTTTTGAATTATTTTCAGAAGAGTTCACCCTATAGTCTCACATGTCACACTCTGTAAAGAAGAAAAAAGGGACGGGTACCAACCATGCATCATATGAGATCCATAATCATAATCATATCATAATAATATAATAAAATGGAAGCACCAGCGTCTAGTATTGACAAGTGTTCTACTTACATGTACAAAATACAAATCTATCAATTAGGTGGAGCAAGGCATGGTGACTTGACTGATGATTAGGAGGGTTGACAACCATGCTTTCTCAATTGCTAGGAAGTATGAATTCTAATTGAAGCTTTTCTAATTACTAGGAGGTGTAAATATCCTTTCCAAAAAATATTCATAAAACTTTATCTACTAAAAACTAACTTATCATGATTTTACATTAGCATTAAATAAAACAAACAAAAAACCAGGAAAGCCTTCCTCCAACAAGAAACAAGCTTATTAATTAAATGAATCCATTGCATCCACACAAAAAAATTCAATGGAATGCAAAATTCTGCTAAAAATGCAGCCTAATCTGATAGCACAATACAAGAAAAAAAAAAGTCTATCAGCTTTTACACGATTATTATCAACAAGAATTCATGTAACCAATCCAGAAGAAAAAAGAAGAGGAAAAAAACTTAGAAATAGAGAATAGCAGATTGCCCACACAAACACAGTGGGAAACTAGTCAGTGGAAAAATCAACAGCAAATAAAGTTCATCACCTACACCAATTGGCTGGTTGCATACGACTTTTATTCTTTAACATGGATTGGCACATTTATAACTTAATGGAAGCACAATGTGATCTACTTTTTCACATTATCCACATCCTAGCCCCCACCCCTCAAAAAAAATCATCAATGAAGCAGCACTTACAGACAGAGCCTCGGATACTTGCTCCAAATGTTTTGTCAAGTTTGAAACAGCACTTGCCATACTACGCTTTGTTACGTACATAAAATCTGAGAATTTTAGACCCTAGTTGTCAACAAGGAAAAAACATTAGCATCCTGAAAGAACCTAACTTCATCGTAGGGCTACATAAAACTAAATAAGATAAATAATAAAAATAAGAGTTTTGAGCATATGAAAAGACGTTTTGATACAAGAAAACACAAGATAATGCAATGGTATTTAAGTAGATACCTTCCACCACATGTACCCATAACCCAATGCCCCCAAGGTGGCAGCTGGAGCTATAAGACCAGTGAGGTTACCTGTACCAGGCAGGAGGAATTAAAATCTGATGAGAAAATAAACCACCATATGAAATAATCAAAAGAATAGTTCATCACTAGTACCAAAAGCCTAAAACACAACATTTTGCAAGCCAGTAAAAAAATAACCTAAAGCTGGTTATGTACTGAAAGGAAAAGGGAAAAAGAAAAGATTGTTCAAATTTCCATTAAATATAAAATACAGTAGAGGATACCCATTTGGCCAGAATTCCCATTGAGAACTGTTATTTGCCGTGCAGAGGCCAGTTGTCGAACTTCCATTGCTAACCGACGCACCTGTAAGGAATTTCAAAACAGAAAATTATTTGCAACTACATGCAGTGTAATATTATATAATTCACTATTTAAATTAAACTGGAAATCCTTATTACCTGTTGGGCAATGGCATCAGAGTAGTCAGAATCACCATCAGATTGTTCCCCAGATTTTCCCATACCCTTCGTCAAGGACTATCAAACACAATTACACATTTAGTTACCAGAATTTACATAGAAATCAATTTTTATTTTATTTCAATTAAGAAAAACTAAATATAAATCTCCACTCATTTTCAGCTAACACATACAAGGGTAAATTTAACTAAGCTGCAAACTATCAGATCAGAACAGAGAGAAACTAGGTATTCTTTAAACCAAATAATAATAATGCAATAACAAATTACCTGAAGTTCACCCAATAATTCTGATAATTTACCGTTTTTGAGCATAATCGTACCGGTATATCCTTGTAAACAACACAGCAAGGAAAGGTCAGTCAAATACAGCTGTGCAAGTATACATGAATGATCAGCGATTAATAATAGTTATTACCTGCTCCGGCGAGGATGAGGATCCTAGAGACGCTGACTCCTGCTTGCATAGCCATGGCTACGTCCGGTAAATCAGGAACCCTAGACGGAGAGAAACTTTTTTGTCTGGGGAGGATCAGTAGACTTGTTGATCAGTGTGCCACAAGTATGTTTTACTGGGCCGGCGTCACCTTTAGGATTAGTTGGGCCGGCTTTGCTTCATTGGCCTTTTTGCGTTTCGACCGACCTCACAGGGCCGTACAGTCCATATATGTGGCCTGATGAGAACAAAACAAATACTGCTAATAGAAAAGGAAAAAGAAAAACGCAAACCTCCAAAATGAAACAAGTCCCCATCCTACTGGGGTAATCTCAATTAGATCCCTGATTTTATCTCGATTAAGTTCCCAGGTATCAATTTCTCAATTAGATTCTTCTTTTAGTTTAGGTTAACAAAATAGTTAAATATTCATCTGAAAAATTCTCTTTATTTTTATTAGAAAACCATGAATTTACTAAAACCTCTCTCATCATATTGAATAGACCATGAAAAAAATATATAAATATTTTATTTCTTTATATGGTCTTGTCTATAAAATGTGCTAATTAAGGACTCGTGGGATTAGTCGAGATATACGCAAGCTAACTTGGACAACCATGTTAATAAAAAAATAAAAAAATTAGGGATGTTAGAGAATTTTTTTATGGAAAGAGAAAAATCATCTTAACTTTGTGTAATTACTTGATAGTTTTGTTGACTAAAAATAATGGAAGAATGTGTTTAAAAATTAATTGATAAGTTGAAAAGAGGAAAAAATAGTTCAGGGGCCTAAACTAGACTAATCTTGAAGGCTGGGGAATTTTATGAGTTTGTCTAAAATTAACCATCCAGAGAAGTAGGTAGGGGTTATCATTTTCGGTTTGGTTTGATTTTTATAAAAAAAAATAACCAAACATAATTTTAAAAAAAAACTGAAACCAGTTCAAACCGACCGGTTTCGGTTCGGATTAGTTTTTTTGGACAAAAATCAGTTTAGCTCAGTTTTTTCCAGGTTTTTTCGGTTTTGGTTTGGTTTTTTCAATTTTAGACTTATAAAATCAAAACCGAACCGAACCGGTCAAATTTTTCAAAATTTTAATCGGTTTTTTTCACGGTTTAGTTTTTTTAACTTTTTTTTCCTGATTTTTTTAATTTAATTAGTTTTTTAGTTTCTTCGCTTATCCATAAAAGCAGGTAACTTTTTGTCCAGACTATTAAAAAATAAAAACTACTCGAGTGTGTAATTGCATCTACAGGCTCAATTTTATGCACGAGTGCAACTAGGAAGGAGGGACAAGGTGCAGTCACCATTTCATCTCTCCAATTTTATTCGTGTTTTTAATATTTATTTGAGAATTTGAAAATTTTTATTTTTTTATGCTTTTTAAAAATATATTTGCATTGAAATGACAATAAATTAATATTTTTTATATTTTTTGAATATAAATACTTAAAATAAATCTAAAAAAATATTATATATCACAATAACAATATTTTAATATTAATCTACATTTGTCAATTCCACACTCAGAACATGACTGTAGCCTCGTTCCCTGCAACTCGGGCGAGGAATCTCTCTGTTGTACTGACCATTTGGACCAAACCAACACCTTGGTCTAGGTGAATTGGAAAAGATAACATTTCTAATCAATATTTTAGATGAATTAAAAAAAAAGATAAAAATTAGGAAGAAATCAACAAATAATAGACTATATAAAAGCGATGCGGTTGGGAATGACCTTGACTTTGGATCGACCTCCAGTCCAAGCAAGTTCCCTGAAGGATCATAACCCAACTACCTTTAATTATTCCATAACCAGAACCAGATAAAAACAATCAATGACATCACAATAAGGTAAAGAAAGGGCAGAGAGAGTTTGTGGCTAAGGAGGGGTTTATCTGGGCAAGGAGTTGTGATTGTTTGATGATGATGGGAAGGAGGAGCGGTAAATGAGAGCAGGAGAGTTCGTCCATGTCCTTGTAGTGGAACAATAGAGCAAAATAAGGCAGCGTGTATTAATAATAAGCGTTCTCCACTCATTACAGTTATAGCCTATAGAATAGCCCAACTTCCAATAGACCAAAGTAAAGGAGAATTTTAGAACAATAAGAAAAATAGAAAATAACATGTTTTTTTTTTCAACCTGAATGTCTGGAGCAACTTACATGCACCTCGACTAATCACATGAGCCATGAAGTTAATAACCATATCAGTCTATAGTGACCCTGAGGTTTGTGAAACTCGAACTGATGACCTCTAAATAGCAAATTCAGAGTCTGACCAGTTAAACTATACCCCTAAAAACATAATCTAAAACATATGCGAGTCGCATGTGAATTATAATATTAAAAAAAAACTAAAACTGCTCATTAAATCATTGTAGATTGTGTCTAAAATCCCTATGGATTACTGTTTAAATTTTTAATTCGTTCTCGCAATAATTTTTGGCCAGTTTTCTTTCGCTGTTTTTTCATTTGTTTCGTTAGTCACGTGGCAGCCTCCCTGCCATATATCTTCCTAGCTTTTTTTGACAGGTTACAGCTTTCCCATCTCTTTCTTTTTTCTGGCACAAATGCATCAAAGAACGCCTCACAAACAAGCCAAAGAACACGTTCACAGTTCCAGATCCACCTTGCAAACACCACCGTGCAACCATTCCATCTCCCTACCCATAACCATCAATGTTTTTTTCTGCTTCTCGGTGGTCTTCTAGCGCGATGTGAGGCTGCATGGTGATATGCTTACGTGTTCCTTTGTTAGCGCGTGGTGAGGGTTTCTTTGTTGGTGTAGCTCGATTGTGGGTATTTTAGTGGCTCTGTGTGCAGTTTCAACGTCTTTGTGCACTGATGGTTCTTCTTATGAACATTGCAAAGTTCTTAGGAGCTGATGAGTTTGGATGGGTTTTGGCTTGGGTTCTTGGTTAGGCTTTTGATTTTTTTAGATTATTGAGTGTTGCAAGATTTGGGGCCTCTAATATTTTAATATTATTGGGTATTACTGGATCTGGCATGGGTGTTGCAGGGATTTAGGGCCTCTGTTTATTTTCAAATTGTTGAGTGTTGCAAGTTCTAGCATGGTTGTTGTGGGGCCCCAAAACTCCATCCATTAGACCCATTGAATTTTTTGTTTGGTTCATGAGAAATCTTGAAAAAAAATAGTTTGTTAATTTTGATTTTCTTATTCTGGGTCTCTTTGAATTAATATAAATTTTCTACATGTTGTTTCTTGGTTTTTTTTGCAATTAAATAATCTTATTAATGTGTTTGTTTCGATTTTTTTTCAAGTTGAAGAAGTAATTAATATCTTTTATTGTATGTAAAAAGCCTTCCTTTTCAATTTCTTGCATGTCAGAAATTAAAAACTTTTTTTTTAATGTTTAATTGGGTCATCGATCTTGATTATATGTTGTTTTTTTATGGTTTTTTTTCCAGTGAAATGATCTTAATGGGTTTAGTTTGATTGTTGGTTTTTTTGGTAGGTTGACGAAGGAATTAATATCTTTTATGGTATGTAAAAATCCTTTCTTTTTAATTTCTTGCCTGTAAAAAATTATGAACCTTTTTATGTTAATATTTAATTAGATAATCTGTCTTTATTTTATAGACATAGTTAGAATTGTTGCACTATAAAATGGATTATTGCATTGTGTTTTTGGTTATGGAAATGATTATGTTGGAAAGAAATCTCTTTTAGGGGGATTTAAAGGGGTTTGTGATGTACTTACAATTGCAAAATTACAAAATCAAGTTTTTGTTTTTACTATGTCAAATTATGATGGCCCGGACTTATCTCATGATATTATATAGAAGTTGAAAGCATTACAAGAGGCCAGTTGAGAGAGTGATTGGTCTATTAACAAGGATACTCAAATATGATTCGAAGAGTAGTGCTTCTATAAGACTGTTTTAGTGTTAACAAGGCTGCATTGAAGAAAGTTATAATATTTTCTCAATTTCTTTAGCATATACATGTGATTGGACAAGTAGTTATTAATTGTATTATGCGTTTTTAACAAATGTAGCTTTATCTTTCCTCAAGTGTAATGATCCTGGACTTTTTTTCTTTGGCTAGTTAGCATTTGCTAGTACCAAATTTATTCAAATGTATAGTCATTGAAGTTAGTTATTCTTCATTTGATTCATATATTTCTTCTTTTATTCCCTTTCCTTTTACTTGATACATTCTTAGGCTAATCAGGTGAAATCATTGGTCACCTTTCAGCATGATGCTGCACGTATGACTCTATTAATGGATGACAATGTTGCTTGGGTCGTGATTTGAGCTTTTAACTTATGTATTCTTAATAGAGCAAATTTAGGATAAAAGGTGATATTTTTTTTTCAAACCCTAAATTGCTCACTATCTCTCTTTTCCATTCTTGCAAATAAGTATCTTACATCATGATTTCAAATTTCTTAGCCAGATGTTATTCATATATTACTTCTAGTTCAACATTTTGTTATCTAACTCCAATTTTTGCTTTCATTTTTAAGCTAAAATTATAATATAAATGTATTGGCAAAAAAATCTTTGTTTAAATCATATCATCATATAGAAATAAGTGGTTGGTCAAGCTTATTGAGTGGGAGCTAATTGCCCTGTCAAAATGAAGACTTTAGCAATGCATGGTACAATTGAGGAGTAATGCTAGAATTCCTACAAGTCTAACTTATTAGATTGTACTTCTATGGATAGACAACTTAAAAGCACCTTTACTATTTTTTTAATGAGTATACAAGCTAAATTGTTGAAGGAATTCTGTTGTTGTCTCTTTGCTTGCTTTATTTGTCTTTTTTTTCCTACATGTCTTTAGAGATTTTTCTGCTCTGTTAAATTGAAATCTTTTGCTTTGTTTTCCCCTTCTTTTTCTGTTCTTTAATAAGCTTTTCTACTGTGTCTTTTGGTTCAAATTTTGTTTGATTTCATGATGGTTTTATTAAGCTGTTGGGTTTTCTTCTTTGCTAATGATATTCATTTATACGTCGCTCTTTGATTCTTTTAGTTTTGGACTCTGTTTGGTAGTCTGCTTTTAGCCAATAACCCTTTTCTTTTATGAAACTATTTCTTCAAATTGCAATTTCATTATTCTCTACTAGCAATAGGTTCGTAGGCTCCCTTTTCATTCTTTGGGTTGTTTTTTTCTCTCATTTTAGCATATATTGTTTTCTTATTCCAACGTATCTACAACCTATGCTATATTGCAGCTTTATGGTTTTACATATTTCTTGTGCCCTTTTCCATGTTTTAACAGCGTCCACAGCTTAGTTAAGGGATATGCAACAGGTGTTTTTGGCCGCTTTCACTCCCTTTCGTCAAGGTATGTTCAAGCAATTTCTTTTCCACCTTAATCTTTTGTTTCCTTTTGTTATTTTCTTAGTTTTTTTTTTAACATTTGTGATTCTTCATTTTCTTTTTCCTTTTTTGATGTTCATATTTTACTTGCGATGTTGTTTCTAAGCTTCCCATCCATTCTCTCTGTCTATTAATTCGATTTTTCTATTTTTCCCTACTTTCTATTACAACGCTCTTTTTTAGATTGATCTCGCTATCTTTAAGTTGCTTCAATTCTTTTATAGATTTTTATAGATGTCAACCTCCCTATCCATTTGTGCATGGCTATTTTTTTTTAGTGTGTATTTTAGTTATAATAATTATAAAACATTATGTGTTCTGCTAGGATGACTTTACACTTGCTTGAGGTTTGATTGAGACTTTTGAAATGCTGCCACATCTGCAGCATCTGTTTTCCTTACCATTTATGCATGTTTTCCATTTTTTTTTCATCTATTCATGCTCATGCCTTGGGATGTTGGTTATTGTGTTGGATTATGGACTGTCATAAGTTTCTTTTGTGTTTTTTTTACTATGTTTGCTATACTTAAATCTTTCATGTTCATTTAGTTTGTCATTCATGTGATGGAGAAGATGGAACAACCTTTTCATGCATGTTTGGTTATCTTTTCATACGTTAAGTTTTACTGTGAAAAGAAAATTTAACAGCTGAGTTTCAACCATTATATCCTGCCTTTTTTTCCCACGCCTTTTACCTTTCCTTATGGCTTATTAGGGGGTATTGGTTATGTTTTTTTCTCCATTGACATACACTTGATTTTGATGCTTATCCTCTCAATTTACTATTCTCTTGCTATATTTCACTGTATTAAAGTTTGCTCATTTATGTTCAAATTGTTTGTGTAAATGAAAAAATGCTGATGTGATTTCTTTGCTGCAGGATCATTGATCATCCAACCTTTCCAGTATTTTGGCAGTGTCGTGTGTAACCATACACTGTTTCTTAACAAACACTTTTGTTGTGATCTTAACTTTCTTTGTTGCAGAACAGTTTGCAGTTTTTTTTGCACACCATGGAGGTTTCAGAGTTTTGGATGGAATGTTGCAAAAGTTGTTTTTTTCTATCAATCTTTTGTGTGCCAACTTCTCCAATCTTAAGGTAGTTGTAGGATTTCTTTCTCATATCGTAAATGATAATTTTGGGTTTTGTTGGTCAAATGATATATAATGAAGTTTCATTTTATGGTTGCTTTTATTTTCCCCCAATAAAACACCACTCTAATTTATATTCATGTACGTTGAAAAATAATGCCCTGTAGCAGTGTAGCGCGGGTAATGTATCTAGTTCATACCTAATTTTTCTCTTTCTTTCCATATTTTTTTTCTGTCCGCAAACTCTCCTTTTTCTTCCCATCACGAAACAACCCTGCATCCACCACAAGACTATACCTTACCTCTCTCCCCACCACAAAGTAGGTTCACCAGAACCATTACCATCCACGCTCAACATGTAAATGTATATTACATATTTTTTCCTTATCATTTAATATAATTTATATTAATTTGTGTTAATTATTGATTTTAAAAATATAAAGATTTAAGATTATGGATTCTAGAAAAAAAAATAAAGTTTTTGTGAATTAAATTTAAAATTGATTAATTAAGTTGACTTATAAGCCTATATTTTACTTTTTAATGTTATTGCTCTAATGTTCAAAAACAAGGACATGTTAATTTTAACTTTGCTTTTCAAGAGTCACCGATTTAAGTATTATAAATTTTAAAATCATCAAAGATTTATATAATATTTAATTTTAGAACCTCGCATATAAACTGTTTTAGACGCTCATGGTTAAAAAAAAAAAAACAAAGGACATGTTGGTGAGTGATGAACTTTATCTCATGTGAATAATATACAGACAGTTTGGGGGGGGGGGGGGGTATGGTTAGGTTACTATGAGACACATTAAAAAAAAAACGTGTCACAAGAACAGTGCATGATGGCATTCAATAAAACGACGAGAAAAACTGCGTTTTTGATGGGATGGGAATGGGCTCATGGCCCATGGATGGGAGTATCAATCTATCTGCTAGTATACTTGATCTATCCAGTCCCTCCTCCCTCTCTGTCTCTGGCTCAACAAAGAAAAGGGAAGAAAGAGGGAAAATGTTGCAGCTAAACAGTGTGAGCCGGGTGAGTAGTTCCCCTCAAAACCCTAAACTATGGCTTCCCCAGTATAACAGTCTCTGCTCACCAAAAAGTATCTCATTGAGCAGTAAAACTTCAAGCACCGAGAAGAAGGAAACTTTGGGAGTGAAGTGCCAGTACTACGACCAGCAGCACAAGACCTTCACAACTTCCTCACGCCCCTCTCCTTCCTCTGGTCCTCCAGGTAGTTTTTATTTATCCGTGTTTCACTTTTGATTAGTTGGATTGGAATCGCCATTAAGGTTTATAATTTATTTATCACTATTATTGTTATATATATATATATATATATATATATATATATATATATATAGTTGGAGAATCACCGCCTAAGGTTTTCGTGGGCCATTCGATATACAAAGGGAAGGCTGCTCTTACTGTGGAGCCTCGGTCCCCAGAGTTTTCCCCGTTAGATGTAAGCCCGCTGCTCTTCTCCTCAAACTTTCGTTTTCTTTCTCTCTTTCTTTCTTTTTTCTCTTCTCTTTATGTTTTAAAATTAATATATGGCAGTCAGGGGCTTATAAACTAGTCAAGGAAGGCTTCGTGCTATTGCAGTTTGCTCCTGCAGCTTCTGTTCGTCAATATGACTGGACCAGAAAGCAGGTAACCTACAATTAACCTAAGCCTGTTCCCGAATGAAATTACCGTTTCAATTTTCCAATAGTTTTCCTTGGCATATTTGACCACTTAATTCTCAAAAAAATAAAAAATCTTCCAACTTAAGATCAGGTTTATTCCGTTCATTGCCGATCATGGTGTTTGTTTGAGAATGTTTTACTGTTGTTTTTTTTGGAAATATATTAAAATAATTTTTATTTTATTTTTTAAAAATAATTTTTTACATCAAAACAATTCAAAAACAAAAAAAAATAATAATTTTTTTTAAAATTCAAATTTTTGTGAAATGCAATTTAGGCTTGTTGTCAAACGGCGCCTAAGTTTCTTAAATGTGTGTGTACGTGAGAAAGCAGGACCTTAGGCCCTTAACCACCTTTGCTAGACACGTGCTAAACTCTCAAGCATAAATTGGAGAAGCAGGCCTTTGATATGATTGAGAGAAAATAAAAAGTATTCCTGTGTTTGACATGTTTCCTCCATCACAATTATCCTTTAATGTTTGATTTATGATGAATTTTCAATGTGGGTGACAGAAATTGGGCATCTTGTAGGTATTTTCGTTGTCAGTGACAGAAATTGGGCATCTTGTAAGCCTTGACGCAAAAGGTTCATGTGAATTTTTCCATGATCCTAATAAGGGAAAAAGGTACTCTCTGGTTTTTCATGTGGACAAGAGTTAAACATTTTGTTCTTTGCGTGCTCTTACTGCATTCTAATTTCTTCTTTGTAATCTTGTGTTCTCACAATGATTGCTGATACGGATTATATAGCCCTAAACAGCTGGCCATGCCCTACTTTAATGCTTTTTGTTCTCATTGTCTTGAATATATATGACTCCACTTCATCTGTTGCAATCTGAAATGAGTTTTTCAACGAAGAATAAATGAAAATTTCTTTTTTGTGATCCCATCTTCCTGCGGTCATCAGGTGATTATACTTGATGAGCGATAATTTCTTCTTTTCTAATTGCATCGAACTCCAACTAACAGTATACAATGTATGTTTCTACTCTCATATTTGACTGTAACTGAAAGCTGTAGTATGTCATGATGCTATAAGATACTCAGAATTCAAGACTGGTTTTATGTCCCTTAAGAACTGTATTGAGCCACATAATTGCCATGTTTCCATCTTGTTTGCCTATTGATACATGTGCATTTATCATTCGGCTCAGTATAGATTGCAGGGATGCTTGTTTTTTACCATGGAAAACATGGATTCTTGCAAGTTATAGCCTTAGTTTTTTAACGAGCTCGTAAAATGTAACAAAACTGTTGATATTTGCAGTGATGAAGGTAAGGTCAGGAAGTTGTTGAAGGTAGAACCACTTCCAGATGGTTCTGGTCACTTCTTTAACCTCAGTAATTCTCTTTCCCTTGAACTCTTGGTACTGAATTCAAAAGCATGATTTATGTGGATATAATGGAGCAATTCTTGGTTCACATCCAGAGGACTTATCATATTGAGATTAGATCTTTGTTCATCCAAGTTCTTGCTTGTTCACCACCCTGATAGTGGCTCATTGACATTTTGAAGGCAAATTAATCCAACATTGTCATGGTTCTCGTTCTTGTGCAGGTGTCCAAAACAAAGTTTTGAATATAGATGAGAACATATACATTCCAGTCACCAAGGCAGAGTACACTGTCCTCACCTCTGCTTTTAATGTATGCCATCTCTCTTTCTCTCTCTCTCTCACACACACACACTCAGTTGCAAGCATCAGAAAATTGAGGGATCGTGCTGAATTAATGTGATAGAATTAGTTGTACCACCTGCCCAACATTATGAATTTTGCTATCTAGTAGCCTCTGGAGGGTCCGTAGAGTAGCAAGACGATGTGCAAAATGTAAAAGGGTACTCAAAATAGTCCCCATATGTGAAACTGATTTCAAATATAGTTCCAAACTAAAGTGTTTTTTAATTGGGTGTCCAAAGTATTATGTACTTGGGTCTATTGTTTTAATTATTCCCATTTTGTCTCCAGAAAATGTCAAATTATCCTAAAAATTGTGTTGTTTTTATTGCATGGTATATGCGAGTAACAATACATTAAACAGACATGGATGTGGGGATTCAATTGAGAAATGTCTTATAGTTTGGAGATCAAATTGAGAAAATTCATAGCTTAGGGACCTGGTTGAGAATTTAGTGGATAGTTTGTGAAATGAATTAAGGTGTGTCCAGTGTAAAATAGAGAACATGATGGCTGGTATATTATCAACACCAAATGCATTTGAATCTTGTCTAACAAATAGTAAATCCTTAAAAAAAGAATTTGCTTCTTGGAATTTAACCAAATGTTAAATAAGGGGACGAGTAAATTCATGATCAAAAGTACAAAATTGGGTTTTTATGGAGTGAACATTTTGTTTTATTCATTCTTCCAATCATGTTGTTTCTGATGTACTTCATGTCTCTCGCAGTATATCTTGCCATACCTCCTGGGCTGGCATGCCTATGCAAATTCCATAAAACCAGATGACAGTAGCCGTGGAAACAATGCCAGTCCAAGATATGGGGGAGATTATGAATGGAGCAGGTAGCGAACATCAGCGTTGCTTAGAACAATGGTGTAAATTGGTTATATTTCACCAGTTTTTAGCTTTGGTTTGTATCAATGGTCAGTAGGAGAATGTTGTCAGAAATTTTGATGAGATTTTGGTGTCCTTATTTTGTAATGAAAAAACACTGCATTTCTAAGATTGTATGATTTTTTAGGAGGATTATTCCGCAGGAGGTGCATCAATAGTTGAAATTATCCATGTGGCTCGTCTCACTAACCTTGGGAATTTTGAGAGGCACTTCGATAATTAAACATCTGACAGTTTTTCTCGTCAAAAAACGAGCGTCTTAATGTATACGCTTCTGCTAAGAAGTAAAAAAGCTGAAGACTATAAAGCCATTGTTCTGGTTCGAAAATTTTCAGGATTGCATAAAGATTGAGAGGAAAAGGATGATCAGATGGACGAAGAGAAAAAAAGACCGAATCGGGAAAAAAATAGACAGCAATTCGAAAGGATTGGAAAGCATAAGAATGAATCCTTACATTCCTATATGCTTTCACCTTATAAAAGTAGACTAG
>Ga0325403_1001626_pt1 | contig 18966 bp, 8 predicted proteins | sample PopdelMetagenome_19_FD_205665 | JGI IMG/M metagenome (GOLD analysis project Ga0325403, IMG submission 205665) | Populus deltoides microbial communities from Bellville, Georgia, United States - Xylem-PdKOR-R4 | ecosystem: Host-associated > Plants > Phyllosphere > Stem > Wood/Secondary xylem...
TTAATTCAAATAAGATTTTTAAGTTTATTAAAGATTTTTTTTTCAAAAAATTTTATTAAATTTTTTTTTTAAAAAAATTGTTTTTTCAATATATATATATATATATATATATATATATATATAAACCTAAATCGAAGTTATTTCAATAAGTTAACATGAATTTATTTTAAAATAATATTATTTTAAAATAAATTCATGTTAGCTCACAGACCTGAGAATTGATCGAAACAACCCTAACAACTCAGGTTTTGGACCGGCTTTCGTAAATTTGGTCTTGAAGCAAATACAGGGTCTTTCACGAGTTGGAAAAAAAAAAAAAAAAGAGTAAAAAAAGCATATAAAACATCGACCCTCAAGCTCGCTGCCACGTAGCAATCTCAACAAGATTACCACTGATCCCACCCACGCAAAATCCAAACTTGCCAGTTTATCCAAAATTTAAAGCTCTCATTTCATTTTATAGGCCAGTCCTCTCAATTTCACTCTTTCCTTCTTCAAGTTTGTTAGAGTCATAGAGAGAGAGAGAGTTTCGATGGCGTTACCGGTCGTTGACACAGAGTACCTGAAAGAGATCGACAAAGCACGTCGCGATCTCCGTGCTCTCATCGCTTACAAAAACTGCGCTCCTCTCATGCTTCGCTTAGCGTAACTAACCAACTAACTAACCACTCATTGTCTTTGTTTGAATCTTACTGTTTCGATTGATTTTTTATTTTCCGGTTATGGTTTTTTTGAAGGTGGCATGATGCAGGAACGTATGATAAGAACTCGAAAACAGGAGGAGCTAATGGTTCGATAAGGAATGAAGAAGAGTACTCTCATGGTTCTAATAGTGGCTTGAAAATCGCTATCGATTTTTGCGGTTAGTTAGTTCCACTGAAATTTAACTCACTTGATTCGTTGATTTTTTTTTTTAATATTTGATTATGATTATGATTTTTTAATTTTTTAGAGGGAGTGAAGGCGAAACATCCGAAGATTACTTATGCGGATTTATACCAGGTGATTTTCTTTGATTAATTGATGAATTGTATAATTAATGATGCAGATAATTAAATAACTGTTTAATTAATAATAGTATTTTCCATTTTTATGCCTATTTAATATGTTGTTTCACAGATTTGGTAGTTAATAATTAACATTTATCTTGATTTTCTTGTCAAAAAATAACATATGTGGATATGTAATTGAAAAACTTGTGATTATAATGTAAATGAGGTAGCGATTTTTCGTGTGGGTGAGTGGAGAGGTGGAACATGCATGGAATATTCCAAGGATCACACACGCACACGTGTCCAGGAACGCACGCTCATTTTCCTGGGGAATGGAAAAACTAACTATATAGTTTGTGGATAGAGATGCAAGTTCTTAGGACGTTACAACCACTGACACGACTAAATCACAAGGCTTGAAGTTTTAAAATGTGTCTGCCTGACCTGTCTAGTCAATCTTCTCAATAATTTTACGTTAATTGCAATGAAATGACGAGTTCTATTAATGCAAGTAAAGTGTTCCTGTCTCATTGTCATCCATGTTGGTATCGAGCGCTCACGAATATTGATACCAACGGTGTCCTTTTAATTGATGAATAGGTTTCTAAGTTTTGCAGGGAAGAATTTGGAGAGATTTTCTTCTAGTATTTTTTCCTACCTATATAGGAGGAATTTGTTGAAGGATATTGGGAGGTGCACACTGTCAGATGTACTATCATGGATTCATGGTTGCAGCTCTGATCCTTGGCAGGATACCCAACTATATTTGCCAAACTATGAACACACCATCAAACCTTAAATTCCATGATTGTTACATCAGTCGGTACATTCAGTTCAAAATTAGTGTAGTTGTTGATATACAATGAGTGGTGGTTTGAATATGAAATATTTGAATATTCTGATTATAATTGTTGGGTTTCCGAACACAATGAGCAATTTGATTCATAGTCAACAACTTTCATGTTCAGCTTGCAGGTGTTGTTGCAGTGGAGGTCACTGGGGGTCCAACCATTGATTTTGTTCCTGGTAGAAGGGTATGTGATTGTGGCATTTCTCGGCGATATAGGTGATTATGAGTTCATAACAATGCTGACTATATGTCCGATCTCTTAGGATTCAAATATTTGTCCCAAGGAAGGGCGACTTCCAAATGCTAAGCTAGGTATTTTCAGTATTTTAATTATTGTGGAAACTTCTTTAATTTAATTCAGGGGCTGGAAATTCTCAAATCGTTGTTTGCTTTCTTCTAATGTCATAAACTTAGCTAAACCTGATTCAAAGGGAAGGTGAATTTATGTGTTTTGTTGTGTCTTTGTCATTCTGTAAATAAGCTATCCATTGCATGTTTACAGTATCAAGAGAACTAATAGTTAAGGGGGTATGCGCTGTACAGGACTGATGCGCAGCAGACTAGTTTCGCTGGCTATAATTATCCATTGAATTTAGCTGTCTTCAAGTCGTCTTCTCAGTCTATTGAATTTCTATTTCAAAAATCTAGTTTTCCAATTTTTGAGAACTTATGTTCCATGCGGACCTGAAAGTTCTTTCCTTAATGTGGGTATTGTGTTGAACACGAGTTGAAATGTTAGCCAGGATTGTAAATTGTTATGGTGTTTGGCTAAGAGGCAGAACCGTCACACAAAATGCAAAGCAAGTTCATTTTGGGGACCCAATGCATTTGTTTACTCTAAGCATTGCACATGAAGATACATGCTAGATTTTCAGGCAAGATTATTTGTAGGTGAATCACTTATAATTGCTTGTTTGTTGGTTTCAGAACCTTTCATATGTTCTGTCTCATAAAATTACTCCTAAATCCATAGAGTTCTACCATTAGTAGGTGGTTTAACGTGGAGGAGTGTCAGGTTCTCGTATCTCAATTCATGCGATGATCTTTACTTGCGTTGGTTCTGCTGATAGAGCAGTCATACTGATCTGTTCTTTCATCTCACAACGCGCATAGATTCGTGCTGATTTCTGTGTAAGAAATTTGTGTGTAAGTTGTAATTTGCAGCTGTTCTATGACTAAAAAATTGATGTTGTTTGATCTTCGTATGGGCTGTTTATTCAGACTTTCAGCATAGGAAGGGGCGAAGCTATACATTAGGGAAGGGGGGCAATTGCACCCCTTAATTTGTCATAATTATCACTTTAGTCCTTATACTTTCAATTTGTTATGATAATTTTAAATAAAAATACATTAGTCGCCCAACATAATTTTCCTAATTCTTAACTATGAAACCCCTTTAATTGTTTTATACTTCCCACTTTAATCCTTGTACCTTTCAATTTTTCATGATAATTTTAAATAAAAATACATTAGTTGCCCCCATAATTTTCTTAATTCTTACCTATGAAAACAATTTCCCCACCTTAATAAATACTTCTAGCTTCGCCACTGAGCTTAGGGGAAGCTAATCGAAGATGAATATTGATGCAGAACTGAGAAATTTCATGGGGACCATTTCACATTTTAGACAGCTACATATCAATGATTCTTGTTTGTTCTTTGGAATCTGCTCACATTGATCCTTAGAAGAGTGCCTGTGGGTTGGCTATGCATACCTGTTGAAAGTTCATATGTTTAAATAGGGCACTTTGAAAGGACTTGTATTTTCACTCTTCATTTGTGAACCATGGCAGGTTCACCACATTTGAGGGACATCTTTTATCGGATGGGTCTGTCTGATAAAGATATCGTGGCACTTTCTGGAGGTCATACTCTGGTAATTCTGTAGAACTGTTTCTGATGTTCTACGTAGATCTGATAAGCCACATATGCTCAAATCTGTAATTCTTTTGGCGGATATTGTTCTGTTTAGGGAAGGGCACATCCAGACAGATCTGGTTTTGAAGGGCCCTGGACTCAGGAACCTCTAAAGTTTGATAACTCGTACTTTGTGTAAGTTTTAAAGCAAGCTCAGCATACTACCATTTATCTGTGTAGAGATTATGAAATTAATTAATCTTTCACTCTCTGGCGGTACTAGGGAAATGTTGAAAGGGGAGACAGACGGGTTATTGAAACTTCCAACAGACACTGCTTTGTTGGATGACCCTGCTTTCCGTCCTTATGTTGAGCTGTATGCTAAGGTAATGTGGGCTTTTATTTTTACCAAATGACTTGTTGCATGAATGGCTCGTCAAAACTTTTCCGATCCCCTTTCAACCTGCTTTGATTTTTCAATGCAGGTTGGGTCTGGATAAAACTATTGGCTCGACCATCTTGAAACCTAGTTTTATACATTTTATTTTCCTTTCGATAGATCTTTTTTAATTGATGGGTAACGGTTCGAAAGTCGTTTTTTTGAACACCAATGAATTACATTGTCCAGGGTTAGTTTGGACCCTAATCTAATGTTACCCTAAAGTGGGCTTTCTGGCCCTTTTCAAGCTTCTATTCACCAACTAGCAACCTTATGGTTCTTTGCCCCCCTTGGGATTGGGAATCGCAGGTGTAAATCTATACCTTGATTTGCACCTCGAACTAGAATCATTAATAAATAATACACGAGATTCAGATTGGTGTCATAGTTAGATTCATGGACTGTGGGGTGACTTCAACGTGCTTGCTTAACTCTGGGGGTATAATATGATACGTGATTTCTTTTTGTTCAATTTTTATTGTTTCTCAGGACGAAGAAGCATTCTTTAGAGACTACGCGGCTTCGCATAAGAAGCTTTCAGAACTGGGGTTCACTCAAGAGTCTTCTGGGTTCAAGGTAAAGGATACCACTGTACTGGCACAGAGTGCAGCTGGAGTTGCAGTTGCTGCGGCTGTTGTGATCCTTAGCTATTTCTACGAAGTTCGCAAGAAAATGAAGTAGACGCTGGCTAACCTTCTCATGTACTGTAATTTTCTTGAACAAGTCAGTGGCATTTGCTTAATTTTCACAGCCCACGAGCTGAACACTCAATATTTGTATCCAATAACAGCCAAAACACATACTTTTACTCAATACAAGCAATCTCTTTTCATTGCAAAGTCAAATATCAAAACACGTATGACAAATGAATTTCTTTGATCAATTTGCGAACTTATTGTGCCAGAAAGTAACATCTTATTAACAGGTATGCAAAATTCCGGTGATGTCTCTTGCATTGAAGACTTTGGTACACATGGTTAGGTGCGTGCCCACACTACTCTCGATGCTTTCTTTCTTATCTTTAATAGTGAATCCAACTTTTTCAATGATATTGATTTGAGTGTTCATTTCAAACGATAAGCAATGGATTGGAAGAGCTGGGTGTATGGCTATGATGTCTTGCATTCCTCACCTGTCGTTGTTCATGTTTTCTATCCTGAGACATATTTTAATGCTTTCATGAACAGCAGAAGTCTTTCCACTCTCTCCACAACCCACTTTAGATCCAGAAAGAAACAAATCAAGTCCTTGAATCTGAGGTTTATCATGATTGGATAACGAAGGCCCTAGTTTATTGCGTAGCTTGAGGCGTCTTACGGCCTGAGACGAAACTTGGTTATCTAAACAGTAAACAGTATATTCACTGTTTTGGAGCATCGATTGTGAATATACACATGGAAGTGGGCTTGTTTCCTACTCTTTCATGGTGGATTCAAATTCAACAAAAAGTCACGAGAAAAAAAGTTTCTCATGGCATTGAACAGAGATGTAGGGAGAGAGGAGCTGGTGCTGCTACCAGTTGATCTCTTCTTGCACTCCATCGCAGTGCCTTTCCTCTTAAATCTGCGTTTGCTTCAATACTTAAAGACCCTTTCCCCGTTATGTGGTGCTTTACAGTATTGCCCTTAGAATAAAAGTGGGATTTGGTTAGGATGGATGTAGAAGATCTGATTGGTTCTTCTCTCCATCAATAATGTATCCAAAAAATTAAAAGTGCATTAATTTGGTTTGGAGAAAGCGTTGTTTCGAGCTATATCCTAATTGTGGGTCATAGGAAGCTGCCTTGTGCTAACTGCTAAGGTTAAGGAGTCCCACATGGGGAGGGCTGCCAAAGAGGTAATTAAGAGTTTTAAGGACTCTGCCACGAGCCTGCTCAGTACCTAAGCACGTGACATTCACGTGCTTGCTTGGCTGGCTATCACCACTTATTCTTGAGTGTTGCCAATCCTAAGCTTAGTCCTAAAAAAACCGATTGTACCAAATCACAAATTTGATTGATTTTTTTCCTTCTATCTCTCTCTCTCTCTTTTTGGGCAGTTATTTGTTTGTGTGCACAAATAGTAGTGGGAACCAGTAGGGAAAGAGACATTTGTGCCAACCAACAGTGTACAATAACCTAACTGATTGAGGTGATGAGATTTGTACTGAAACAACACAGAGACATGAATGATTAATGTAGATGTGATTTATTTGTACGGTGGAAAGTATTTTTTGAAATAGCTTTTATGAAAAGTAAATTTTAAAAAAGTTATTTTTTTTATATATATTATAGTGTTATAAAATAATTTGAGGAAAATATTTTTTTTTAGTAATTGACTATGTTATAAAAAATAAAATGAAAAATAACTTAAAAAATTCAATTTTATAAAATATATTTTTTAAAAAATAAAAATAAAAATAACAAAAATCAAATCTAAAAGATAAAGAAATCAAAAGATAATAAAATTAAAAAAAATTATAATTTCATAAATTATTTAAAATAAAATGAATATCAATTAATAGAATGAGAATCAAATTTGATAAATAAAAAAATTAATTAAAAAAATAAATAATAATCAAAATAATAGGGTTAAAATTGATATAAAATTTAAATTAAATCAAACTAAAAAAAAAATTCATAACAAAATATTAAGGATCAAATTTTATATAATCAATAAATAATAAAATATTTTTGAATTTTTAATAATTTAAAAAATGTTTTCCGTCTAATAAAATCAAGTTAAATTTTACTTTAACCCAAAAATATTTTTTATTAATCAAATGATAAATAAACACAAAAAAAATTAAAAATTGATTTCTAAAAAACCGAAACAAACAAGACTAGTTATTGTAAAAAAGAAAAAAGAAAAGAAACGCATCTAATTGTAGATGTTGCAAGAGTAAATTCTTTTGTTGAGCATATCAATGACTACCTTCACCCTTTAATTCTCGAGCATAGCCATTATTAAATGTAGCAACAACTTGTCTTTGTTGTGTGGTTAGTTTTTGAAAGCTGTGTGGATAAGCTTAGGTGGGGTTCTGTGAAAAACGAAGGGGGAGAGGGGGAGGTCTGTGCGGGAATAAAATCACACAAAGTTTCAACATCCAAGTGAGCCCAGAGTCGGACCAGTCGAGAGATGGTCAGAGACGGTGAAAAAGTAGGTGAAATACACTCATAATTTACACAAGTGGACATCCTTCCCTCTCTCACTCCATTTGACAGCAACTTCTACCCATGATCCTTCACCCTTCCCGTCCACTTGGATTTCATGATGAGATATATATATATATATATGGAAATAGATAGATAGATAGAGAGAGAGAGAGAGAGAGAGAGAGACTGTGTGGTGGTGGGTAGCAAATAATTCGCAAATCGGAGGGGAGAGATAATAACAACAAAAAGGTGAATCAACCTTCTTATTGCCTGAACTTGTACCACAAGGTTTGGAAAAAAAAAAAAGGAAAAAGGAAAAAAAGTGGAAGGTGAACCAAATCCCACATACAACCACAACCACGCTCATTATCTTTTTCCCTATTCTTCCCTTTTCTTTCGTCATCTTCCCTTGAATCCAACCTCCAACTCTTCTAGAAACCCCCCCCTCCCCCTCTCTCTCTCTCATGCATACCAATAGAATAATGAGCCACAGCTAACTACCATCTGCACACTTGAGCATTTCTTTTCCATTACCCATCACAACTAACTTACTAATTAGCAAGATCCTCAGCTGAAAACCATGAACCTAACTTGATTCATTTAAGCCTAAAACAGACCCCAGATCTCATTGCAATGAGCTAAGATTAATATCTACTCATTTAAACAGTGGGGTTTTTTTTTTAATGGGATTTAAGTCTTATAAAACCTCATCGTTAAGCATCTGAAACAGTCCAGATCAAGATCATCAAATTCCAGCTCCATTGGTTCACTCACATATGAACAGAGATGGATTTCCTTAGGCGTCAAGATAATAACTAAAAAGAAAGATGTAACCGATTCGTTGTAGGATAAAGGCCATTTAAGAATCATGGAAGCATGGTGATTGGGCATAAAAAGAAAGAAAGAACGAAACTGGACCTCACTACAGACCCACCCTCATCGGTGTTAGTTCCAACAACAATAGGGATATAAATATAAGGGCGTGCATGAATTCTAGTACATGTTGTCTAGTGAGCTAGGGAAGATTGGAGAGCCATCTAAAGCAATTAATCAAAAGTTGTCCAGAGTTAAATACAAGAAAAAATGAAATAAAAAAGAAAAAGAGGGAGGGGACAGAGAACACACCATGTCCTCCTGCCTGCAATTTAATATAATCTTACTTTACACCTACCTGAAGGTTAGCTATATTTAATGTCCCTTTTTTTTATGCTAATACCATCAAGAGAGATACCACCAGCCACCCCCTCGACCCCGTCTCACCAACTCGCATCTAGAAGCAATTAGGGTCACTTCTACCCCCTTCCCTTTCTCTCTCTTTCTCTCTAAAAGAGTCAAAAGCCTATAAAATCACTTCTCGAGGGCCGGCCTTGATGTTCTAGCAACAAGAAAAAAGGAGGCCTCCGTCTCTAGTCCTACCACAACACCGCACACCCTTCTAAGAAGAAAGAAGGAAAAAAAAAAAGACCCACCAAAAATATCCTACTGAAATGGGAAGGTCTCCTTGCTGTGAAAAAGCCCATACAAACAAGGGTGCGTGGACCAAGGAGGAAGACGATCGCCTTGTTGCTTACATTAGAGCTCACGGTGAAGGTTGCTGGCGCTCACTTCCTAAAGCCGCTGGCCTTCTTAGATGTGGCAAGAGTTGCAGACTTCGTTGGATCAACTATTTAAGACCTGACCTTAAACGTGGCAATTTCACCGAAGCAGAAGATGAGCTCATTATCAAACTCCATAGCCTCCTTGGAAACAAGTAAGCATAGCTAGCTAACAATAGAAAAAGATTAACCCTTTTGTATACAGTTGACTATTTAATGCTCATGATATTTGTTATCCTTGCCGTAGATGGTCACTCATAGCTGGAAGATTACCAGGGAGAACAGATAATGAGATAAAGAATTACTGGAACACACATATAAGAAGGAAGCTTTTGAACAGAGGCATAGATCCCGCAACTCATAGGCCACTCAACGAACCAGCAGTACAAGAAGCCACAACAACAATATCTTTCACCACGACTACTACTTCAGTACTTGAAGAAGAGTCTCTGGGTTCTATAATTAAAGAGGAAAATAAAGAGAAGATAATTAGCGCAACTGCTTTCGTATGCAAAGAAGAGAAAACCCAAGTTCAAGAAAGGTGTCCAGACTTGAATCTCGAACTTGGAATTAGCCTTCCTTCCCAAAACCAGCCTGATCATCACCAGCCATTCAAAACTGGAGGAAGTGGAAGTCTTTGTTTTGCTTGCAGTTTGGGGCTACAAAACAGCAAGGATTGCAGCTGCAATGTTATTGTGAGCACTGTTGGGAGCAGTGGCAGCACTAGCACAAAGACTGGTTATGACTTCTTGGGGATGAAAAGTGGTGTTTTGGATTATAGAAGTTTAGAGATGAAATAAAGATATTTGGGGCTAATTAATGTTGATGCTGTAGTTGAAAAAGAATGGAGAGAAAGGAGAAAGGGATTGCCTATTAAATTGAAAATCTCTTTATTAATTCCTCCATTTCTTTTCCTACTCTCAAATTTGTATGAATTCATGATTAGTGCATGATAGTGCACATATACTATTAGTGCAGGTTAGTGATCATTATAATTGATGAGCCTTTTCCACCCTTTGAGATTTGATTTGTTCTCTTTGCTTGATTCTTCAGTTTTTGTTGTTGCCAGAAGGTAAACATAAAGCAACAGTTAATTAATTAATATACTTACTATTTCTCCAAAAATATCATCCCCTTTTAAAATATTTCTCTAAAGGATTTGAATTCAAGATGTGTTCCCTCCTCTCTCTTGTGGTTTTAGGGGTGAGTATTGCCGAACAAGATGTCGATCCATTTGCCAAGAACTTGAGAAATGTTAGATCATCTACAAGGATCTTACCATGCCAGCAATTTTATTTTTTTTTTTAATATTTTTTGTGAATTATCTTGCTGTCGATTTTAGAATCTTTTTGGGATTGTCTTTTTTGGAAAAGTTTGATTTGCTGTAGTAGAAAAAAATGGATAAGCCGTGAGAGGAGGAGAAACGAGGAGGGTGGGTAACCCATCTTTTCTATTCTAATAAAAGCGTATATAAAAAATGTGGAGAAACTAAAAACTGTCTGCAGTGCCACTCTCTACCAACCTTATATTGATTATCTAAGCCCCATAACACATCCAACCACTGTTATAAAACCCTGTCGTTTAGACCGGCTTGAATTGAAAAAATAAAAAAAAATTAATCCGATATAAACCCGAGTTAACCTGTATTTAGATAAAACCTAATAACAAAACTTGTTGAATATGTTTTAGTAAGATGTAGCTTTTTAATTAACTAGGGCTAACATTTTCGAGCTATAACCTGATAACAATCGAGTTTTAGTTGGGTTTTAAAACTATCTAATTAATTGCATCGTAGGGTTGAATTCAGATCAAATCCTAACCAGCAATGTTTATATTTTGGATTGGCTTACGTTCAATTTCAACCACCACAATTTATTTTAGATGGATTTTAACATTATAAATACAATATATATATATAAATTAAAGAGTGAATCTTTCGTTTATCGTTTCGATTTCGTGAAAGATTATGAATTCATAGTTTAAAGAGCGAATTCACCTGTATTACGAGTCAAAATCTTAATGTTTTGTTCTAGTTTAAAACATTAATTAAATCTAGTAAGAAAAAACCGTGCGGTGATAACGTGAAATAATGTCTTTACATGGATTTATTAATTAAGGGTTGTTTATATACATTAGTGGTTTAATTAAATAATTTATACCGTAATTGTCAATCAAGTTAAAGAATTATGACTATTTTCTTGAGAATTCAATCCCATTTATCGAACTAGGGCAAGAACTTGGGGGGTTGATTAAGTTTATTTTGCTTGAGACTTCATATGCCTTGATTTATTTACTATATATTACTAACCTACGATAGAATTGTAGTCAAGAAGTAAACTCTTGAAACTTTAATTACCAGGTAAAAGCTAAACTAAACCCTGGAGAACTCTTACAATTCCACTACGATTTTATAATTATGATAATTAATAAAACAATAGACCGGTTTTATACAAAACATATATGATTATTTTTATTTATTTCTGTGTCATTTGTATGTTTATGAATTACTTTTCTCGAAATAAATGCATTATATATATATATTCTTTATAATAAAAATACATAATTTGATTTTTTTTTCAAGCAAAATATATTTTTAAAATATACAATTATAAACACAAAAACAAGAGGTTCTGTCATTAAAAACAATATATAGTAATTGGATTATGAAGCAAACAATAAATTAACAATTTTAATTAGTAATTAATCCAGTACCAGGCACAGAAGTGGTTGGAAAAAAATGGAAAGATATTGCTGGAAAGAAATTAACATCAAGCAAGAAAGGGATCTATGAACACTAAATTCTCAAGCTCTGAAAATGAAGGAAATTAATCTAGTTCTAGGACGAAGACGAGGACCCATTTGGTGGTGGTAGCTGCCTTGAAACAAGATCCTTGCCCGAAGAAATGAGAGCAAGGAGGGAAAGAAAATGGCCATTCCCATGTAGAAAAGGTAGCCACTTTTCAACTATTAACCTGTTATTTTCATTTTCAAAGGTGTTAGGTAGAGGCAATAGAAGCTTCCATGAGATATTTTATTAGCCCTCGATCCATGGCTTCTCCCTCTCTTACTCTAGGAAGAAAAATTAAACAACAAGGCTCAAGTTTCTTCTTCTTATTATTATTATTACTAACTCATTGCTTCTTTCACCATCAATGGTGTAATAATTGCCCTCCCTTCACTGCTAAATAGTTCAACTTCTACCAACATCACATGCACAACCTTGTCCGAGGGCCCCTCCAAGTTTTCTTCTGGATCCTTGCCTTCCTTTCCAAAACGACGACCCTCAAATGCTCAATTATCATACAATATCGCCTTCACCATTAATTTCGTATGGAAAACATATATATATATATATATAGATAGATCTTCGCATCACATGATGATCAAGGGTATATAAACCAAGCAATTTCGTGTGGAGAATGTTGAGATTAACAAGAGATTCAGCGATGAAATCAATCGGTATCTAAGCATGGCAAGATAATCCTCCACAATTCTACATCAGAATTTTATAATTATTCGACTTCCGATTTATTATATTTCTTTGTAGGTAACAATTTACTTACTCTACTAGGCAAAACATGAACTCTACAATCCCTTTATATTCACAATATCCTTCCATATATAGTTTTATATATTTATATTCTGGGTATTTCTAGAATAATTTTTTATGCACCGAAACCACGTCTTTATCTCTAATTCTATCAAGATCATCCTTTTCATGCATGATAGTGTTAAAGAATTCACGGGAACTTTTTATTTTACCATCTGATTTAAAAATATCATGATCTCAAGAAAATAAAATTTAAAAATATCAACTAAACTACATCGAGATCTTCCCTTGTAAGATTTTGATTTATATATAAATAAATAAATAAACAAAGAGAATGTGAAATACGTACAAGAACTGACAAGGTGGGATCATTTTTATTAATGGTTAAAAAAGATCAACTATAAAGGACACTTAAAAAAAAGTAGGTTTGTGATGAAAGAGTGGCAAGGATGTAAATAGTAGAAAGATTAGGGGGGATAATGCAACAGAGGTGAGAAACGTCCGCATCGCACACATTACCAACTCCTCTATTTTTGGGTGGTAGTTGGAAGCCGTCCGACGTAAGATCATGTGCTCGGTTGCGACAGTAGGCCCCATACCTTTGTCTCCTTCACTCTCCCCCTGTCCTCAACCCCCAACCTCTTTCAGGATAGCATTCTAATGCCCTCAATGCCTTTTTATTTTATTTTATTTTTTTGAGATTTCTATGGTATATATAAATCATAATTTTATATACTTGATGATTCAGTATATGCTAGCTCGTTTCTTCAGTAAAGCATCTTAATAAATCTTCAATGGTATGATTAATTTAGTAAAAACCATGAGTGCATATATGCATGTGTTGGGTGAGAAGTTTATCCAGCGAGTACTGATCAGTGCTTTACTTTATATTGATAATGATATTCGAAATTGCACCGCCGAAAGCCTTCTACTGTCTTGTGTTCGGGGAACCAACAAATTCACGTGATCCAAATTTATTAGATCTGCGAGGGGAAGAAGAAGAAGAAGAAATATGCAGATTCAGTGGTGTTTATACTGATATATATTGTCAAGGCGAGGTGAATTTCTTTCTTTTCCCTGCTCATGCAAGCGTAAGGAAGCTCGACCATGATAGTCTAGACGGCGTCGAACACCTTGTTATATATAGAAGTCAATCGCAGGGCGACTTTTCTCTTTCGCTGCTCCACCACAAAAATCCAGCTCAAGTTTTCAACCTCATCGTGCCATTTTTCTTCCACATCATGAATCAATATCAAAAGAGTTGATGATTTATCGGAGAGTAAAGTCTACGAGGAAGTTGAGAGCAGCATGCTAGCTGCAGTGCAAACAATCCCAGTGCCTCTTTGACAGCGTGGACATCCGCGCTACCAAACGAAGCCCAAAGGTCTATCTGCATGCTCAAACACCTTATCTCGCCGCATAGAGACTGGAAAAAAAGAAGAAAAATTATAAAATGCGTGATATCTCTCGAAAAGAAAGAAAGATGGCAAGAACATGTAAAAGGAGCGGTAAGTTGAGCACACTGGCGCAAGCTAGCAAGAGGCTGGTTGGTAGGAAAAGTTAACACGGGCCGGTGAGTAATTAATTATTAGGGTGGGAGAGATGTTAATTCTAATCATAAACATTACTGTAAGCAATAAAGCATGGTTTTTTTTTTCTTCAGAAATTTATTAAAATAGTATTTATTTATTTTTAAAATCAACATACTAAAAATAAAATTATAAAAAAAAAACCTGGGGAGAAATGATCTCTTCTCCAACGGCAAGAACAAACACCGAAGGCTAGCGTACGAGTGGCTAACATGGACGCAAGGAAGTTCATGATAGGGGTTAGGTGACTTTCTCCGAGGTTGATGTGATTGATCCCAAGGTCTTTCCACAGTATCAGTCAACTATCTTGTCTCTTTCGTTAAAATTTCTACACTCTTCCTCCAAGTTAAATTAATTTAGGCAACCGTACATTATTAATTTTTTTCCCTTCTTGCTGGTGGTTTCGTGTCATGTATATCTTTTCAACTGTATTAATGGTGTTATTACGGTGTTTCCTTCTGACCCTGTTATATATATATATATATATATATATAAAAGAATAATTGTTTTCGTGAATTATAAATATTATATATGATTTTAAATTGTATTATTTATCAAATATTATATTTTTTATATTGGGTTTTTTTTTTTAAACATTGCAAGGTCCAAAAACACTCTACATTACTCAGCCAATTAATATGGTGTCACGCAGAGGTGTTCAATGGCATCTCAGGACACTACGTGTTAATCTTGGCCAACTAATTATAATTAGTGGAAAATTAGTTAAAGCAAAGAGGATTAGGTCAATGAAAGGGGACGTGTCATGTCACATTACTTGAAAAAATTTTCTTATTCTTTTTCTGGAAAAAAAAGCAGGTAATGGTGGTCTCCTTTGGAAACGTGGCACACCAAGGATGGGCATGGAATAAATTACAGGGTCAAGTATTTTCCAAGCTAATTAATATAAATCATGCTAAAAATGGACCGTTTCAATTGATGCTGTAGTGTACTCTATTCACATATCACCTTAATAGTTTATTGTCTAAAATCTGTAGACTTCGGCCGCCTACCTATGACTCTGCAAATCGGGACAAATGGGCACTGGATGTCCTCTCTCTCAGTTACAGTGTATTTACCGTTGAATATACTTAATAATGAATTAATTAGCTAGCCGCTCTCTGAGGCTGGCGGCCTGATGACGGGAAGCCTATTATTTCTGAAAGAGCAATTATTTAATATATTGGGAATTCAGTGTTTTTTACTCACAAGAGTATAGGATCAATGAATTATTTTTATTATGGATTTTATGTTACTGTGAGATAACGAAATGAAATTCTTCTTATATTTAACTATTTCTTCTCTTGAAAAAGGGGTTACGGATGTACGGTACAGCGAAGGACTTTTTTTTCTGTCTTGTTTTCTATATATTTGGTAGCAAATGATATTTTCAGATTAATTGACATATTAAGTGAGATAAAATTCCTTTTTTAGTGATTCCCAGGATATATTTTCCATATCATCTTAGTGCATTCAAACTTTAACGGAGGATAATGGTTGAGTCTAGGGTTTGATATCGCCTGTAACTGTTCATTCTCAGAAAAAATAAGTAAAGAGATCATCCCTAAATTGGGGCTTGTTTTAGTTAAGATGCTGCATCGAGGAATCCAACATGAATACTAGGATATAAATAAATCAACGTCGATGATCTGATTAGACATAATTGGAAGAATTATCGAATATGAATTTAATAGTATTATGACAGGATGATTTAATTAATTTGCAGGCACTACAATCTAAGAAGAAAATAAGAACAAACGAAGCAATCAACACAGAGATCACCTACTCGATTGTCATTTGATCATGGAGAGCTTAAAGTCGTGATTACCATATCCCAAACATGCCCATATGGGTTGAATTTGTTAGCCCCTGCATGTTAGCAAAAAAGTTCAATTCCTAGTAAAATACTCAATCTCGTGTGAGATTAGGGATATATATTTACTTTAAACTCTAGTAAACTTCTACCTACTTTTTTTGTGTGAAGAATGTGATGGAGATCGAGTTGAATTTTGGCAGGCTTCTACAGCCTCTAGGAGGAAAAAAGGCAGGTTCTTTGGAAGCTCTAGCGGTCCAGCACCACTTCTCTTCTTTTATGTAGCTTGCTACTAGTCAGCATTGCTACAGTTTTCCTTCTATCTTTCACGAGCATATTAATTCGTTCTTGATTTTCCCATATCATTTCAATCCTCCAATCTACAGTCACGTATTTAAATCCATGCTTATAGCTAGCAGGCAGGCAGGCATTGTTCTGCAATGCATGAGTGGAGTCAAAATCACCATGGCTCTATATATTTCGTTTGAATCCTGATGCTTAAATATTTAATAGAGTTTTATGCATATAGTCTTGGCCCAAACGAGATTGACAGAGGTCGGATTCATATATATATTAGATATATAGTTTGATGCGTTTGGGCCAGGCAAAAGCATGATGCTTGTATTTAACGAGTATTAATTCATACTAATAATAAAAAAACTAATTATATATATGTAATTGCTTCGTGTGTTTAAGTACTCACAGACCACCAGTACTCCATCTCATAATTTCTTTTTCAAACATCATTACTTATAATATATAATTATATATATATACAGCAATTAATGTCAATGATATATATATATTAATTTGTAAGTTGCATCGTCGCTGAGCATATATATATACGTACCTCGCAAAAAGCATGTAATATATGTTTTTTCATAAGATGGCAATGATTGCATATGGATTTTATCATAATAATTAACAAAATGATTTCGGAGGCGTTATAATTCTATTCAAGAACAAAAGAAACAACAAGGAGAAATATATAGAGAAGCTAGCACACTGAATCATATCTACCAGCACAAACGTCAGTGAACCTGATTGCCCTTGATCATGGGGGGCTTAAAGTCGTGATTGTAGTCTACCAGCACTTCTAGTATATATAATACACACACTCCATCACGGTTGCCGGGATTTTAATACTACTCTAAAATGTAACTTTCATGTGGAGAATGTCAAGAGATAAAGATTGAATTCATGGTATTTTGGAAGTCAATGGCCCTCATGGAATTGTGTACCCTCTAGGTGAAGAAAGACTGCATGCTGTGAATGCACCGGGAGTACTCTAGCACCTCGTTTTCTTCTTTGATGTAGCTAATTAACTACTGGTCAGCAGCATTATTGCAGTCTTCATTTCAATTTTGACGAAAATATTTATAATCCATTTTATTATAGTATCTTAATCCTAAAATTTACATGTTTACATGAATTGCTATGCTTATAGCTAGCAAGCGTGGATTTGCAATGCAAGGGTAGAGTGAAAACTCATGGATTTAAATAAAATGAACTAAAAAAATTCTCCAAAATAAACACAAAAAATTCCTTCATAATAGACCCAATAAGAACATCAATTGGGCTTGGGTTTGTTCAATATACTTGGGTCAAGACAGCACGTCTAGATCCATTTATCACCTCCAATGAGCCCATGTTCAACACTCGTGAGAGTTTTTTCTAGAACCCCACGCGAGTTTTTTAGTATTTTATATTGATCCAATATGTATTATTTTGAGTAGTATACAGCTCAAAATATCACAAATATAAAATTACACTCTAACCCTTTCTCTTCACAAGAAGATAAAATTTATGGATTATAAACACACCATGAATCATTCAAGTTAAAAATTCATAATATCTTTATTCTCTGTTGCATATATATTGTACTTTTTCTCTATGACTAACTTTATCATTGAAGAGTCCCACATTCATCAAAAAAGACCTTATATCCTTATATGGGTACAAGCTATTGGTCATTTAAGTTATTAGACATCACCTACTATCAGTTACCAACATTCTAAACTTTTCATATCAAGTCACCAAATACTTTAACTAAGAAAAATAAATCAAATACTTAAACCAAGAGATTAATCAATTATCCAACACATCAGTCTTATTCCTAAACATTTTAAATTTTATAACTCAAAAAAAATCATCTGTTCAAAACAATACATACATTTGGATGCATATACCTGTGCTTATAGCATGCAAGAATGCAAAGGTCCGTAAGCCTAAATTAATGGAGTCTTATACATATGGTGCGGGTCCCCTCGAAATTGATGGAGGTCAGGTGGGGATGGAATATAATGAAAGGTTATGTTTACTGCGTTATAAAAGGTTATGAAATATAATGAAATGGTATAATAGGCTAATGCATTTGGGCTGTATGAACCTACAAAAGTTTGCCAATTGGGCTGAATGCTTCTGAGAATTTTTTTTTTTTTTTAAATACTCTCTCTCTCTCTCTCTCTCTCTTAGAGATAATATCCCATTTAACATTTTTAAGTAATAAAAAAATATAACTAATAACATGTTATTTATTTTGATATTACTTTTCAATATTTCCCAGGATTAAAAAAAATTAGTAATTAGAGGTATAATAAAAAAAAACCCAAATATTTAACACTCCAACTCTTTAAAAGTAAAAAATATTTTGAAACAAATCAAAAATAAAAATAACGACGATATTTTTTTGATGGAAGGAGCATCAAAAAGACTTTGAATTTTATTTTTTTTTATGTCCAGCAAGGTTACGGGGACAAAATTCAAAATTTCTACTCCTAGAAATACAAGGACAGCAAAATGTTCTTAATTAAAATTAAACTTAGTATTTGCAAGAACTCATCTTATTCTTGGTTGCATACCAAATTCCTCGAGCTACTTTTATCTCATTTATTAAAGAGACAAGAGTAGTCTTGTTATCCGTGACAAAAAAGGATTCCAGCCCTTACTAATTGGGAATATGAAAAAAATTTCTTCCACTGTCTATGGGGATTTATTAATATAGCAGCAGTCAAGGAATGATTTGAGTGAGTTTTATGGGTTTCGTTTTAGGTTCCTTTTCCAACCCTTCGAGTTCAAGGAATTCCCTGATAAAATCAATGCTTGGAACGTGGTCCTCGATTTACTATACTGGAGGTCAAGTGATTCTGGG
>Ga0325403_1001630_pt1 | contig 18959 bp, 28 predicted proteins | sample PopdelMetagenome_19_FD_205665 | JGI IMG/M metagenome (GOLD analysis project Ga0325403, IMG submission 205665) | Populus deltoides microbial communities from Bellville, Georgia, United States - Xylem-PdKOR-R4 | ecosystem: Host-associated > Plants > Phyllosphere > Stem > Wood/Secondary xylem...
GACAACATTTACAAGTATTAGCATTATTCGAATAAGATAACTAATGTAATCATGTTAACAATTTATAATCTGATTGGAACCTCCTTTGTGTGTGCTTTCCAATTGAATAATAAGAGTTTATACTATACTTGTTTGAAATACCATTAATGGATCCTCTAACCTTGACATTTGTTGTTATCATTGTTTAATCCTTACGTTAATCTTTCATCTCAAAGTTCTCATCAACTTCTTCTTCTTCTTAATCTTTATTATTATCATTATTAATAGTATTATTGGTATTATTATTATTATTACTACTATTACTATTACTATTACTATTATTAGTATTACTACTACTACTACTACTAGTACTACTACTATTATTATTATTATTATTATACAATTAACCTCTTTGTGGTTCGACCTCGGTCTTGTCGGGTTATTTATTACTTCCACACTCCTGCACTTAGGAGAAGACATCAATCTTTTGGTCATGTCACAAAACCAAACCCAACTGTACCAAGAACAACAAACCAAAAACCACTTACAGAACCAGAGAAAACAAACAACAATAGACAAGAAGCAGCAACAAGTATTGGCTACAATCAACAACAGCAATCTGGGGTTTGACCAGCTGTCTTCAGATGAGATTTGCCTGGTCGTTTACCCGTATATATACCAAGTCCAGTAGCATGCAAAGCTAGAGGGAGCAAGCCTTTGCTGCGAGTCATATAACCCCGACTGTGTCTGGTAGAGGGAGGTTCAAGAGGTACATTCCCAGATTTCCCATTCCTAGTTGAATCAGACCCATAAGAATCATCAAGGATTGTTATAGCATTACTGGCCAATTCATGCTGAAAAGATGTTTCAGGTTGAGGAAGGACCTTGGCCTTTTTCCCCCTGCGAATAGCTTCTTGACTCCTAGTTACCACCCTTTCAGCATTGGGACAAGAATCCCCTGAGGGCTGGCTAATAACAGGTTTCACAGTAGCAGCTTCATTAGAAGAACCAGGGGGAGATACATGTGATCTCTTTGCCATCCCAGAAGTGGGAGAATCCTCAGCTCCAGTGTTAAGCTTCAGACATGCAGTGCTGGTATGTCCAAGCATACATCAATGAGAGCAGAATTTCAACATGTATTCATATATGACCCTTTGCTTAATAATTTTTCCATCTGGCATGGAGATGTTGACAGAACGAGGCAAGTCTGCGGATAGATCCACCTCTATCATGACTTTGGCAAAGGACACCCGAGACATGGAGAGAGTGAGGTCATCACATCGAATAGGTTTGCCAATAACACCGCTAATCTTTGACAAACATGCCTGTAACCAACATTCCAGCGGGAGATTTGGAAAATGCACCCAGACCAGTACAAAAGACATATCTGGTTTACCAAAATCAAAATAAGGAGGCATAGGCTTTATCACCAATGGCTTACCTTGAATAAAGTAAGGGCCTCTGCGTAGAACTTTGAGCATATCAGCTTCTGAAGAGAAGCGGAAGACCAGCCAGCCTAAATCATGAAGATTCATAGTGACATTGCACTTCCAGACATGGGCCATAAATTTCCCAAGAACAATATACCCAGGAGTTTTACCAATTGTATATCCAATCAGACACAATTTCCTGATGTCTCTAAGGTCACTAAAATCTTCAGTTAATAGAGAGCATGAATCAGAATTACGAGTAAGGTTAGGGCCATTAGCAGAGGTAGGCAGCGTAGTGACCTTGGGGTAATAATCATCAATAATGGATTAGTTTAGCAAGAAAACTGTTATTACGAGCTCTAATGTCAAAAGGACCCAATCCACCTTCATTTTTAGGAAGACAAACCGTACGCCAAGCAACCAATGCAGATTTGTTACTCAAAACAGTACCAGTCCACAAGAAATTGTGGTAGAGATAGATGATTTGCTTAATAACAGTATCAGGAACAGGAAAAATGTTCAGCCAGAATTGAACTATGCCATATAGGACAGATTTGAGCAGCTCCACTCTCCCAGCATAACTGAGATGCTTCCCTAGCCAACTTTGAATTGCCGATTCTAGCTTTTGGAGAAGAGGAGAGAATTGACTTGCAAGGAGTCTGTGAGGGCTGAGGGGAACGCCAAGGTAACGGAAAGGAAAGGACCCTTCAGCAAACCCCGTATCTAATAGGATAAGTTGTTTCATGTTGTTCGATACTCCGCCGAAATAGATGGAGGATTTGTTAGCATTAATTTCCAGCCCCGATGTCCTCCCAAAGATGGCCAATTGTTGAAATAGAGAGGTAACAAAATGTATATCTCCCCTTGAGAGCAGGATGACATCGTCAGCAAACACCAGATGAAAAATGCCTAGAAAGTCACACTTCGGGTGGAAGCGAAAGCCAAGAGACAGAGAAGCCATATGGAGCATCATGGAGAGATATTCCATGCAAACAATAAAAAGATAAGGGGATAAAGGATCACCTTGTCGAACACCATTCATCCCAGGGAAGAAACCATAAATACTACCGTTAACAGCTATAAAGTAAGAGGCATTTTCTACACATTGCATAATTAAATGGACAAAACGACTTGGAAACCCAAGCAATAGCAAAAGTTGACGGAGAAAAGGCCATTGAACCGAGTCAAAAGCTTTCCTGAAATCAATCTTCATCAGGCATCGGGGAGAAGTTCGTTTTCTTTCATAGTTTCAGAGGAGCTCTTGGACTAAATGAATGTTATCTACCATCAATAGACCACCTAGAAAGGCATTCTACATTGGACTAATAATAGTCGCAAGAGCATGAGATAATCTCACCGCTAGAATCTTAGCAATCACCTTATATATCACATTACAACAGGAAATCAGACGAAAATCTGAAGCAGATGTAGCATTGGTTGATTTAGGGATTAGAGTAATGATGGAGTGATTAATTTGTTTAAGGAGAGCACCAGACTCGAAAAAATCCTGCACTGCAAGACAGAAATCCTCACCAATAACATCCCAGGACTTTTTGAAAAAACAGGAGGAGAATCCATCAGGCCCGGGGGCTTTAGCATCATCTATAACAAATAAGGCATGCTTGATGTCCATGTCAGAAACTAGAGCAAGAAGAGAAGCATGTGAATCAGCATCCAGGCATGGGCCATGTTGAATAACATTAACATCAAGAGGAAGAGTGTCCTTTGAAGAGCCAAGTAACTGACTATAAAAGTCCACAAAGATAGCCCCAACCTCATCAATAGAAGTAGTGAGAGTGCCATCACTGCGTTGAATTGTAGGAATATACTTCTGCCAATGCTTCTGATTCATAAGACCATGAAAGAATGAAGTGCCTTTATCACACTCGTTGAAAAAATTGCACTTAAGCTTTTAGGAAAAGAATTGCCTTTCTGCTGCTTTAAGATGGAGAAGGTTCTGTCGGAGGTGCTTGTCAAGTGCATGAAGTTGAGTATTGTCCCAGTCATTAGAGAAAATAGTTTGATGAGCATCTAGAGCAGCCTCATCACGAGCAACCCTCTCAGAGATGTGGCTGTAATGAGGTTTATTGAGTTCCCTCAGAGGCCCCTTAAGGTGTTTAAGGCGCTTATAGAGGATGAACATGGGGGACCCATGTACTTCATAATGCTATTTATCTGCAACCAACTCCAAAAAGCTAGCATGATTAGTCCACATATTAAAGAATTTGAAGCACTTCTTACCCATCAGTTGCCAAGAGTAAGAAATAGTGGCAGGAGAATGATCAGAGAATGCCCTAGGATTATCAAAGTGAACGTGGACTGAAGCATAAGCAAAAGACCAAAAAGGATTGACAAGGACACGATCAAGTTTGCTCCAAACATTGCCATTGGACCATGTGTAGTGGCAACCAGAGTAATTTAAATCTATTAGCCCAAGGTCAGAGCAACACTGCCTGAAATCAACAATCTCATAATTGGACACAGTTTCCCCATGATGCTTGTCAGCTTGAGAAAGAAGAGAGTTGAAGTCACCTAAAATGAGCCAAGGGGAATTAGTACTCTAGTTCCTTAAATCATCCCAAAGAGTTCTTTTAGCAATGACAGTGTTAAACCCATAAACAAAAGAAGCATAAAATCTGAACTGATGAACCAAGCTATAAATAAGAACATGAAGGCCTTGAGCCGAAAAACCAAGCAAATCAATATTGACAATAGCAGGGTTCCAGAAGACCACAATTCTAGCTGTTGAGGCCACTGCTGCATTGTACAAGACCTTCCATTTTTTAGACTAAATTGTTGCATCGAAGTCACTTTAGACAAAACCAATTTTATCTCCAAAAGACCACAAACATCTAATTTATTCTTCCGCATGAGGTTGGCAACCTCATGTTGCTTTAAAGGGTTGTTTAACCCTCTAACTATCCAACTGCGAATTAACATAATGAAGGGGGGTGGTAGGTAACCCCTCGCCCCTGCTAGATACACCAATGGTGTGCTGCTGAGCCCTTCTCCTTGTGGGCATACCAATTGGACTAGATGAGAAATGACCTGGTGCACCTGATATAACCGTAGAGTTGCCCTTGTCAGTCCTATGGCCAGCTAAATCTTTAGGAGTTGGTGCAGAGATGTTGCGGGCAACAGGAAGTGGCAGTGAAGGCTGGCAGTCCTTGTGAACCATATGAGAATTCCCTTGGGCCAAGTAAGGCTCAACATGAGGGGACCCAGAAGAATTCCTTGAGGGGGAAGGCTTGCACCTAACGTTTTTGCTCTGAACAAGTTCCCAATCACCAAAGTTAGGCGCAGCAGCTCCACTCTCAGATACAAGCTCAGCCTCAACCGGCAGTGAAATAGGCCCACAATCAACAGGCAGATTTGCCTCTGCGCATTCAACTATAGAAGTGCCTCCTTGAGGACCCAAACGGTTGAAAACATTATCCCTGCCTTTGGGGACAGGAGCAACAGAGTCATGAGCCCGCTGAGTGCTTGGAACATTGGGAGGCTGGGATTTAGTGCAAGTTGAAGTAATGTGGCCAAGAGTTCAACAGTGCTTGCAAAATCATGGTAGGGTCTCATAAACAACTTGCTGGTGAAGTATATTGCCATTAGGCAAAGTAACCTCAATGGAGTAAGGTAAATCAGAGAGTAAATTTACTTCCATCAACACCCTGGCATATGATACTCTTGACATGGAAGAAGTGAGCATGTCACTTTGAACAGGTTTACTAAGAACACTGGCAATTTTAGATAAACATTTGAGAGACCAGCACTTGAGAGGAAGGTTAGGGAATTTGACCCATACCGGAACAGTATGCATATCAAAAGAAGAGAAATCAAAGTATTCTAGCATTGTCTTAAGAATGAGAGGCCTGCCATATACTAGATAAGGGCCACCATATAAGACATTCAATTTGTCTTCTTCATTAGCAAATTTGAAAATCAACCAACCAGAATCATGAATTGTCAAAGATGCCTCACAGTGCCATGTGTTAACAATGAGGTTCTGCAAGGCTTTAAAGCCAGGTGAATGACCAGTAATATAGCCAACAAGGCTCATCTTCCAAAGGTCACATTTATTGTCTAAGTCATCATCAAGCAAATTACAGCCTCTAGTTTCAGTAAAAGCAGAATAATGGATTAGCCTGGGGCAACTAGCAGTCTTGCGATTAGAGGCAAAAAGATTACTCCAAGAACTAGGAGGAGGCTCAGAAAGATTAGGATTTCCACTTACTGTAGCAGCCAAAGGAACATTCCACTCCACAGGAGCAACAGGAGCTGACGTGGCACACACAAGGGAAGCAACAGGAGCTAAAATGGCGCATGTAGGGGAAGCAACAGGGACTGACTAGGCACTTGTAGGGGGAGCAACAGGGACGGAGGGGGCCTCAAACACTGGAGAGGTGAAGAATTTAGAGCCACCCACATAATCCTCCCTAGAAGAGTCAAAATCCACTTCCTCATCATCAAGATCATCATCGTCAGAATAATCCTCCACAAAGACATGGTTGATACTAGCGGATGGATCGCCATGATTCTGAGGTAGAGAGCCACGCAGGGCAGAGATAACATGGTGATTAGAACAAGAACTCTCGGGGGCTAAGACAATAGGCGGGCTTTGGTTTGAATTTAAATTTGAGGGAACAGGAACAGTAACATGAACAGTATGAGACAGAGACGGGGCCTTTAAAGCTAGAACAGTGCAATCGTTTACAAGTTGAGAATCGGCCAACAACTTTTGCTGTTTCAGCTGAGATTTATGGGACCCAATCTTCTTCTTTTTGTTAGTCATTACCAGGAAAAAGCCAAGATTCGACGGATCGAAGAAAGGAAGAGTGCAAACAGTGGCAGGAGATCAAAGACACAAGGGAAAAGCTTCATTCAGAAGGAATTGTAAGAAATTATATAGATCAACTGAGAACTTTTGGTTGATACGTAGCTCTTTCTTTTTTCGATCAAATGTAAGAAATTATGTAAATAAAAAATATAGCTGGAGACCAGCAAATCATATGTACAAGCATATACAAACTAGTGAAAGGGAACAGATTCCCTTGAACATAAGGGAACATACTCCCTAAAACAAAGAAGCCTAAACTAGCTAGCTAAGCTAACCATACAACAATATCAAAAGACCAACAACAAACGAGTCTACTGGAAAGCAAGCACCAACAAGAGGCTAGCTTGCTGAACCAAAAAACACAAAGCCACCAAGGCAGCACAAAACACCAGAACAACAGCTAAAAGCAGCACATAGCAAGCAGACCCAGAGCCACACCCTCTGGACCACAGCAAAACCACTGCAAAGCAAACAAACCCAGTCGCAGCACAACCAATACTGAAAACAGCAAAGACCTAAAACACAACCTGCTCAAGCGCAAAGATAGCATTACCACCAACAACCAACCCAAGCGCATCACCAAAAGGAAAACCCAAATACCAACAACCAACAAGGCCATATCAGACTAAAAACACAAGGATCACTTACAAAGCCAGAGAGGCAGTACCCAACAAAACCAGCAGCAACCACTAGTTGCTCAAGAGCCAAGCTAGTAGATCATCTACAACAATTAGGAGAAGGGCCAAGAGGTTGACCAGTTGTCCGCAGACATGATTTTCCTGGTCTTTTACCAGCAGATTCACCTAGAGCAGTACTAGATAGAATAAAAGGAGTATCTTGTATCAGCAAGCCTGTACTTTGAGACAAATAACACCCCTTGCTCTTGCCAGATAGAGGATTAGAAGGTTCATTCCCAGTTTTCCCATTCCCAGAGGAGTCAGTCCCAGATGAATCTTCAGGAATTGTGATAATATTGCTAGGAGAGGACATAACAGGCGGGTCTGATGTTGCATCCCAAGGAGGAAGTTTTGCCTTTTTCCTCCTTCTATCAGCTTCCCGATTCCCAGTTGTAGCCCCAGCAATGGGACAAGAATCTCATGGGGAAGGACTTGAGTTAGGTCTCACTTCAGCTGCATCCTTAGAAGGGTCAGAAGGAGATACATGTGCTCTCTTAGCTGGTGCGGGGATGGTCAGGTCCTCAGTGCTAGCACCAAGGTTCTGACAGGCAGAACTAGAGTGCTCAGACATGTGGAAATGGGAGCAGAACTTCGGCAGGAATTCATAGACGACCCTCTGCTTGATTGTTGTTCCATCTGGTATGGAGATGTTTATAAAGGGTAGCAAAGGACACTCGAGACATATAATTTGTTGGATTGTCACTGCGAATGGGCTTGCCAATGACACTGCTAATCTTTGAGAGACATGCCTGCAACCAACATTCTAGTGGAAGATTTGAAAAACGCAACCAGACCGGTGCAGATGACAGGTCTGGCTTACCAAAGTCAAAATAAGGAGGCATAGGTTTTAACACCAGCAGCTTACCTTGAACAGAGTAAGGGCCTCTGTGCAAGACATTTAACATATCAACTTCTGATGAGAAGCGAAAAACCAACCAGCCTGAATCATGAAGATGCAAGGTGACATTGCATTTCCATACATGGGCCATAAATTTCCCAAGAATAGTGTATCCAGGAGTTTTGCCAATTGAATAGCCAATCAAATACATTTTCTAGATATCTCTAAGTTCACCAAAATCCTTAGATAACAAAGAGCAGGAATCAATATTACTAGATAGGTGAACATAAATAAGATCAGGGCCTTAGTAGGAGCAGACAGCGTAGTAACCTTAGGATGATCATCATCAATAATGGACAAGGAAATACCTGGTGGGAGAGAACGGGTGGGTGTCAGGGCCACAAATGAGCCACCATCAAAGCCACCAGGGGACACCATAGCAGGGAGATGTGTGACCACATCTTTATCCTTTGGCAACCCAGCACTTGTCCAAGCCTTTTGATTCCCATCAACCATAAGGGTCTGCTTCACAGATCTTAGAGCAGGGAGGGTAGAGACCTTGTGGTGACTAGGAACTAACCCACAACAGCCAGCTGTATCATTCCTACCTAGTCCAGCAAAATAGGAGGTCGCAAGCATGACATTGGTCTTTTCTAGGAGATTTAAGGTTTCGGCCAACAGAGCCGCTTCAGTATCTGGTACCTTTGAAGCGGAAAACATAGGAGTAGAACATGCCAGCCCTATGGTTGGGACACCCGGGGGGGACAGGGAGGGATCCCGATAAAGAGATCGAGAGCTACGATGTCCAATAGGGGGGCCCGTGGTGAGAGACAGAGACCATCAAATTGGGCATCATGAAGCATCATCATTTTCTTTTTAGATTTCCTATGGTTGAACCAAGAGGTATTCAAACCCTCTAGAACTTGAAAATCAGGAGATTTCTGGACACAAAGGCCAGTCGGGAGCTACTCGCTCATCTAGGGTTTGAAAGCACCAACCATGACTCAACCGTATGACGAGAAACCCGTTCCAAAGAAGAGACCGCTAGAGTACAGAGAGCAAGAGAAGAAGGTGTTGCATAGTGGGAGAGTAACAGACGCACACAAGCAGAACGCTAGTCATCTTTCTCTCATACTTAGCTCTTTCTCTTTCTTTTTTTTGATCAAATGTAAGAATATATTATAAATCAAAAGTAATAACGCTGTAAAACAAAAAATACAGAGAAAATATATACAAATAGACAAGAGAAAGGGACAAGCTTCCTAGGAAACATATAGGAAAGCATCTGGAAAGCATTACAATCCGCCACCAAATAAAATAAAAACTAAAGCCAAGAAACGACCAAAACAAATTATAACTACCAGCCAATGACTCCTCCATGCAGAGACGTAGACTCATCCATACAGAGACAAAAGCAACCCAGCTATCAGCCATCCAAGCAACGACAAAGAAATCTTCAAGACACCCATGCAAAGACAAAAGAAACCCTGCCAAGGGACATCCAAAACAAATAAAACACTACCAGCCAAGAACAGTAGACAACAGCTCATCCATGCAGAGATGAACCATCATCCAAAACAGAGGCAAACTATTAGGCTCATCATGTAGGGACAAAGAACTTTCAGCTCATCCATGCAGAGACAAACACCAGCCATCCATGCAAAGACATAGAAATCTTCAAGTCATCCGTGTAGAGACAGAGAAAACCCAGCCAAATAACAGCTAAAACAAATTAATACACTAGCAGCCAAGAATAGTGGACATCAGCTCATCCATGCAGATACAAGGAACCATGCAGAAACTCATGCACATCGAAGCCACACCGAAAAAACAAGGAGCTTATTGCAATACAATAGCAAAGACATCCCATCAGTTCACCCATGCAAAGACGTAGACACCATGCAGCTACCAGCCAAAGAACCAACAGCAACCCATGAGCTCTTCCATGCAGGGACGTGGAAATCTTCAGGCCAACCATGCAGAGACAAAAGAGACTCAGCCAAGAAATAACCAAAATAAATAAAACACTACCAGCCAAGAACAGTAGATAGAGGCTCATCAATACAGAGACGCAAAAACCATGCAGAAAACTATGCACGCCAAAGCTACACCGAAATACAAAGGAGTTCATATCAGTTGGCAACACTGTAGGCTAGGTGATTTTTTTCATGGAAATACAAGATTGTGTAAAACAATATCTGGAATTTTCTGAAGATAGCCTCAACTGATTTAGCAGTGTTATTGAAAATACACATATTTCTTTCTTCCCAAATCAAATACACTAGAATAACAAGAGAGACTCTTCTCATTCTCGGCTGCAACCCTTTTTTGTTGTTGTGTAGAACCCGAATGACGCTGTTTAAGGAAGGCATACTACTGTGAAGCTTGAGCCAGAATCTAGCCTTGCTCCAAAGAGAAGACGACCAATCACAACTGAAGAAGAGGTGAGCATGGGATTCATTAGCATTCTGACAAAGAGAGTATATAGGATCAGGGGAGAGAAACTGGAGTCTGTCTCTTGTTCTCAGCTTGCCTAAAATTGCCAGCCATAGGGAGAAGTTATGCCTTGGAAGAGACCACTGTTCCCATACCACACTAGCCCATTGGACAGGATCAGCTTTATATCTGAAGAAATCATATGCATTGGCTGTAAAAGACCCCGATCCACAGTGCCAGCTTGAGAGCATTTGTTGCACTACAGCAATCCCATCATATAGCTCAATCATTTTGTTACGAAGAGAGAAGATTGACTTCCAAAGAGGAGAATCTGTCTTCTTAGCTTCTGAGGACCAAATAGAGGTATGAGGAATATAGTAATGCTCTACCCATCGAATCCAAAGGGAATCCGATTTCAAGTGAATGTTCCAGAGATGCTTGGCAAAAAAACTATCATTTCTAGCTTTGATATCAAGGACTGTCATACCCCCTTCATCTTACACCTGCTTCCAAGCAACTAGAGCAGATTTACTTCTAAGCACATCCCCAGTCGATAGAAAATTTCGACATAGACAAGTAATCTTGCTAATAACTACAACTAGAATTGGGAAAATACTAAACCAAAACTGCACCATACCTTGCAGGATAGATTTAATTAACTCCAACCGACCAGCATAGGAGAGATGCTTACCCATCTAACTCTGAAGAGTCGATTCTAACTTGTGAATAAGAGGAGAGAATTGGCTGGCTAGAAGCCTGTGAGGGTTAAGAGGAACACCTAGGTACTTGAAGGGAAAACTCCCTTCAGTAAACTTTGAGAAACGGAGAATGGCTTGCTTCATTTCCCCCGAAACTCCAGCAAAGAATATAAAAGATTTGGTTGCTTTAATCTCAAGGCCAGATGTCTCCCCAAAAACACTAAGATGATGAAGAACAATACTAACAGAAGCCATGTCATAATGGCAGAGCAAAAGAATGTCATCAGCGAAACCGAGATTGCTGATTCCCAAAGCTTGGCAATTAGGATGAAAGTGGAAGCCAGGATGTTGAGTATTTATTTTCAGCAATCTAGAGAAGTACTCCATGCCTATGATGAAGAGATAAGACGATAATGGATCTCCTTGCCGAATACCACACTTACCTTTGAAGAAGCCTAAAAGACTGCCATTCACACAGACAGAAAAAGAGGTGGTCTCAACACATTTCATAATAAGATGGACAAACCTACCAGGAAACCCTAAGAGCTGAAGGAGATCACGGATAAAGGGCCATTAGACCAAATCAAATGCCTTTCTAAAATCAATCTTGATGGTGCAACGAGGGGAGACACGTTTCTGCCCATATTGCCTCAGAAGCTCTTACATGAGATTAATATTATCTACCATGTACCTCCCTCCAAGAAAAGCGTTCTAAGAAGGGCTGATAATATCATTAAGCACATGAGCCATTGGTCCTGCTAGAATCTTGGAAATAACTTTGTAAGTGATGTTATAGCAATAAATGGGTCTGTAATCTGCAGCTGAGCTTGCATTTGCTGATTTTGGAACAAGGGCAATGATATAGTGATTAATTTGCCTAAGAATCTCTCCTGAGGCAAAGAAATCTTGAATGGCTGAACAAAAATCTCCACCAACAATATTCCAAGCTTTTTTTAAGAAGGCAGAGGTATATCCATCCGAGCCCGGGGCTTTGTCATCACCCATACTGAAGAGAGCTTGCTTGATATCATCAACAGTTACAGGAGCAAGCAAAAAATCATGAGAATCAGTATTAACGCAAGGGCCACAATGAACCACCGCAACACTTGGCGGGAGAGTAGGCTTGGAAGTCTCTAGGAGCTCTTTATAGTATAAGACAAATTCTTTACCAACCTTTTCAACTGATGTAGTGGGCAGACCATCACTATGAAGAATAGCAGTAATATGGTTTCTTCTGTGACGCTAGCTCATCAAGGAGTGAAAAAACCTGGTTCCCTTATCACTATCTTTAAAGAAAGCACATTTCAGCTTCTGGCCAAAAAACATTTTCTCGGCTGATTTTAAATTTACAAGATTCAGCCTCTGCTGCTTTTCAAGCATTAAAAGATAACCATTGTCCTTGTCATTCTGCAAGAGGAGTTGAGTATCATCCAAGTCATTTTCTACTCTAGCTACCCTCTCTGAAATGTGGCTGAAGTGAAGATTGTTCAAAGTCTTTAGGGCTCCCTTCAACAACTTGAGCTTTTTACATAGAATATACAAATGAGACCCAGATATATCTATAGTCCAATGTCGGGAGATGACTTCCAAGAACTGGGAATGAACAGCCCATATATTAAAGAATTTAAAAATACGTTTGACATGGAGTTCCTATAATCGTAGTTGGACTGAGGTAGGAGAATGGTCCAAGAAAGCTCCTGGAGCACCAAAGTGAACATGGGCCATTTGCTGCAAGGTGAACCAATGAGTTTTTACCATAACCCTATCAATTTTAGTCCATATTGTGTCATTTGTCCATGTAAAATGACAACCCGTAGAGTTCAGGTCAGTTATCCCAAGGTCTGCACAGCACTCCATGAAATCTGAAATTTCATAGTTAGAAACTGGCTCACCGTTATGCTTATCATCTTGAGAGAGAATAGAATTGAAGTTGCCAAGAAGAATCCATGGTGAGTCTATGACCCATCTCCTTAAATCCTCCCACAAAGCTCTCATGGCAATAATAGTGCTAAACCCATAAATAAAAGTGGTTGTAAAACTATATTGGTGCACCAGGCTTGTAATCTAAACATGAATCCCCTGGGTAGAGAAGTGAAGCATCTCAACCTTCACTGTGACAGGATTCCACAAAACTACTATACGAGCATTTATTGTAGCTTCAACATTAGTTACAAACTGCCAAGACTTCAAGCAGAATTTATGCATGCATGCATGCAACTTTCGACAATGTCAACTTAGTCTCTAGGAGACCACAAACATCAACTTTCTTACCCTTCATGAGGCCAGCAGCCTCATGTTGCTTGAGAGGACTATTAAGCCCTCTCACATTCCAGTAGTAGACTATCATTGAGGAGGAAGGGTGGGAGATACCCCACCACTGCCAGAAAATCTGTTGGAACTCCTTTGAACCGAGCTCCTAGTGAGCATACCCGATACTGGTCTTTGGAGAGCCTTGCTGCCGTTTATGTCTACTATGATTGCAGATGCCTTCCCCTTAGCAGAGACTAACTGGTGTGGAGGCAAACTACTTTCAACAAGCAAAGTCTTTAATGAGTGCAGCTTGTTACCATTATTATTTTTCCTCTTCCTTATAGTTTCCCACCCTTCTGAACCAGCAGATGTGGCTTTGTTACATTGCTTCTCATCCTGAACAACATTAGGTGTTGTAGGGACAATGGGAGCATCAACCTTAGGAGCATCAACAGGAGGAGCATTGGCAGGAGGAGCATCAGCAGGCGAAGCATCAACAAGGGAAGCATCAACAGGGGGGCTGAGTCGAGTAAAGACACTGCCTTTGATATTATTCATGGTAGCAACATTTGCTGAACCTGCCTTCTCTACTGATCTAGCATCTACCTTGCCTTTAGAACATGCTCCAATGGAATGACCAAGCACTCTGCAATGCTTGCAGAATTTTGGCAGAGTCTCATAGATAACCCTTTGGACGAGAGGGCTTCCATTAGGCAGGACAACATTTATGGAGGACCGAAGATCTGCAAGAAGATCCACTTCCACAAGCACTCGAGCATAGGACAATCTCTCCTTGGTGGATGTTAGCTTATCACACTGTATTGGGTTACCAAGGACACTTGCAAGCTTAGATAAACACCTCAGTGTCCAACATTTCAAAGGCAGATTTGGAAACTTTACCCAAACAGGGACTTGTGTCATTTCAGAGCATGAGAAATCAAAATATTCAGTCATGGGGCGCAAGATGAGAGGCTTGTCGTATACTAAATAAGGGCCTCCACACAAGACAGCGAACTTGTCTTCTTTATTTTGAAATCTATACACTAACCAGCCCAATTCATGTATGGTAAGGGTGGCTTCACATTTCCAGGTGTTCCCAATGATGCTATTCAAGGCCCTATAACCAGGAAATTTCCCAGACACATAACCAACGACACATAATTTCTAGTCATCACAAGAATGATCTAAGTCTTTAGCCAAAAAGGGACATGACTTAATAGCATTAAAGTTGGAAAAATGCATGAGTTTCCGGCATATGGAGATGCTTCGGTTATAAGAAAACAGATCTCTCCATCTACCACTAGTTGGGGGAGAAGAGTGAGATTTACTTGTTTTGACAGTATTAAACGGGTCCAAGCTGGCACCTTTAGGACTTGTAGGAATCTCAGGGGTGGCTGGAGCCGGAGAAGATGGTGAAGACTTCTCATATTCTTCCTTAGAGAAGGTGAAGTCTAACTGCTCTTCTTCAAGATCTTCTTCATCATAATAATCTTTAACGAGGAACCCATCAAGAGATGCATAGTTGTTAGCCACCGGAGACCCATCTGCCTCTCTAACCGTGCTTGTACCTGCGTCGCTAAATGAGATGACAGTAGGGGGAGGGGGTAGATCTATGTTTGGTATATGGGAAATAGAACCAGAAAGAGTTCCAAGAGCCGACTTTAGTCCTAAAACCAGCGAACCACCTTGGTTTGTGTGAGATGGAACATGAGCATGCAACGGATCCTGTGTACGCTTAACAGCAGCTGCAGGTTTCCATTTGTTTTTAGCCATTTGGAAAACAAGTGGGAAGGAAAGGAAATGAGTAGAAGAAATTGGGGTAAGGGAAAAGCTAGATGCAGTAGACGACCATGAAAACTCGAGGGAACAGCTTCGAGGGGAAGGAGAGCATCTCTCTCTAATTTCTCTCACTAGACCGACTTCTTTCTTTACTTAGCTCTTTTTTTTATATCAAAAGTAAAACACAGCTGGAAACCAGCAAAGTCAAAATATACAGGCATATACATACCAACTAAAGGGAACAGGCTCCCTTGAATAATCTAAAAGAACATGCTCCCTGATACAAAGAAACCAAACCAGCTAGCTAAACAAAATCAGCAGTTAGACGCCATACCACAGAGGATAGGGCCATCAACAAAACCTGCAACAATGCTCTGTATAGGCATGGCAAACTCCAGCAATCCAGTGCAACAAGGGGATTTCTGTAGTCAACTTCAAAGCAGTAGACATGTTATCCAACCATCAGACCAGTAGAAACATGCAATAGCATGGGCAACCTGGCGAGAATAACAGAAACTAGCAGCAAAGAACAGAACCAATGGGAGCAAGTGAAGCTCCTTCAAACCCAGCAGCATACCAGTGAAGCAGCCAAACAAAATGTTGTGCAGAGAACAAGCATGCCTCCCAAACAAGAGGAAAGGCGCTGGAATCAAGCAAATGAGTAGCAATGGCAATGACAACCCATGAAAAGCAAAATCAGCACAAGCAGACCATAGCTTAAACAGCCAACATTGCAAGTAGCATCAACAATGAGCAGAAACATAAACGCCTGAGTAGGGAGCAACTCTAGCAAACCAACCCAGCAGTCAGCAGCAGTAGCATCCTGCAAAGGTGATGAAGTGAGAACCACGCTGAGGAAGACCCAGGAGGACCTTCAGCAGGACTCAAATAGCCTACAACAGACCTGCAATAAGACAAGCCAGCAGCGACTCTTGGAATCTCATCAACTTCAGTAATAGCAAACCCAGCAGCAGATAAACCTACAGATAACAACAACAACACCATAGAGGTGATTCACGGTCATATCCAGCAGCCAGCCACAAAAGCCAAGGGAACCCCAGCATCAAACAACGGACCACACAAACACATGACCAAAATAGAACCTATAGGACAAGCAGCACAACAAAGGCAAAGCTAGTAGTCCCAAGGCAACTAGCTACAACAATGTACAATAATGAAAGTGGAGGCAGGACAACCTCATAAGTAGGACAGTAAGGAGTCCCAACAAGCCAGCCTGAAGAAGTTCAGCAGACCACGGCTTGAGCAGAATTCAAACCTCAGACCACCCAAAACATCAGAGTAGCCATATCAAACAAACCCAGCAACGCATGTTGTGCACTAACTGACTAGATGGCCATCAATAAGTAATATACATAGAGACGGCATGCAAAGTAGGCTCCACCAACTATAATCAGTAAGAACAATAGGATGAGGGAACCAAACCCAGAGGCTAACCAACATCCCAACAAAAGGTTCACACCACTGAAAGACTGTAGACCAACTAAGCATTCCCCTCAGCTCTAGTAGATAAATATCATTGACAGCAAATGCATAGGACAGAAAGGAACATCAGCAAACGCCAAACACAAATTTGACGCCACAGCAAGTAGAATCTTCAACTAACCCAACTTCATGAGGTTGAAAGCCTCTTGTCAATTACCCTGCACAGGCTCCCTCAGACAGGACCAAGAACAACAAGCAGGCCACAACAATGGTAGACATAACCGCAAACCAGCTATAATAGCCAGGCACCTAACATACAGCCAAAAACAAACCTACAAACCCAGCAGGGAGGCTGGATACTATACAGTTCATGAGGGAAGCACATGATGACCCAGGGGGTGCTAATAATAAAAAAAGAGCTAAGTAAACAGTGAGCGTGTGATGTGCTTCCTTCGAAACCCTAACGAGTGTTTGCCTTGAAATTTTTGATGATGGGGATTTCGCTGGCAAATCTGTGGATCCTCCCTCTAACGAGTTAGATGGAGTAAACCTAACTCCTTCCGTCTCAACCCTATCCTTAGGGTCTGGTGGATGTATTGAAGAGAGTGTCCCTATGAAGCGCTTGCCGGGGTTGATCTGTCCCGTTAAAGATTGCCTTGGAGATGGCAAATTTGATGGGAGCCCTCTACTGTTCAGCACCATGCTTTTCTTAGATCTGGAAGTGGTAGGCCAGCTTCTACCTCTCCCACTTCATAATGCTTCCTTAGCTGGACTTTCAGGGGGTTTAACCGCCCTTTATAACATCATGTGACCCAGCGAGTTCAAATACATGTACAGAACATAAGGGGAACAGACTCCCAGAATAAAAAGGGAGCATGCTCCCAACAAAAGGCTGGCCATGCAAGGCCATGCATCCCTACCAAGCATTAAATGATAGAGAGGAAACCAAACGAAAGTGACAGATGTCCACATTAGCGAGTAGCAAACCGAGGATGACAGGAAGAAGCAACTGCAGCAGCAACCATGCTAGCAAACCAAGCAGAACATCCACTCCCTAACACGACAAATTAACTGGAACCAGCTAGACAACAGCTAGAACAACCAAGAGCAGCCACCTATAGCGAATTGGGACCACAATAATCCATAATAATCCAAGAGAGAAACCAGCCAATCAGAAGTGCTCACTCCCAGCCAAAATAAATGTAAGCCTTCATCAAAGCTTGAGACGTAAAAGCTCATGCAAGGCCATGCAGAATTACCAAGAACCAACATAACTCACAAATTAAATAATTTCTTGCATCAGAACACTAAAACCCAAGCTGACTAAAAGCCAACCCCACTCTCCCATCAGATTGAAAGAGCCACATAGTACCTATGACCATCAAGAACGGGAGGAACTGAAACAATCAGGGCTACAAGACCATGCACACCGCGATAGAAGCAAGCATTATAGCCACGACAATCAGAAGCATCATTAGCATTTCCCAGCTGAAGGCAGCGAAAGAGCTAGTGAAATGAGAGTGAAACCACAACAGCTTGACATCTCATCCATAAGAGGGATCACCAGGCAACATTGATGAGGAAATGATTTTTCTCATGAAAATGCAGTACCATAAAGAAGAGGATTTGAAATTTTCGAAAGACAAGGGTAGGCAAGGTACACTTGCCCTCAAATATTCTTTTATTCCTTTCTTCCCATATCAAGTAAACCATTATGTTGAGAGAAGCTCTTTGCATTCTAGCCTCCAAGTTCTTCTTTCTAGAAGATAAACCTCGCACAGCGCTCTTGAAAGTGGCCATACACCTGTTTATTTTCAGCCAGGTTTTAATTTTATTTCACAGAGAAGATGTACAAGTGCAGCCAAAGAACAAATTCCCATGACTCTCCTCTTCCTGCCTACAAAAGATGTAGAATGTGTCAGTGGAATGAACCGCAGTCGATCTCTAGTTTGGAGCTTCCCAAGCATAACTAGCCATAATATGAAATTGCATCTGGGCAGGGACCATTGCTCCCAAACTATCTTCTCCTAGGAAACAGCTGAACTTTGAGGTCTGAGTGAGGCATAAGCATTAGAAGTGAACCCACCTCCTTTTCGTTCCCAGTCTGTCATCAAATCAATAACTTGTAGATGTCCCCCATAGTTCTCGACAACAATCATACTCATTCATAACATAAACTGAAAATAAAAGAAAGAATAAATCTCACGGTTCTTGAAATCCGAAGGTTTGTTGTGTCCTTGCAACCAAGAAAAGAGCTTAGTCTTGCATAACTATTGAACAACTACTTCTAAAGAATGAAAAGAGCATGATTTTTGGGTTTGTAGAGGAGAGAATTTGTGTTTATTCTCTGCTGGCTGCTGGCTCCTTCTGCTCTCCCTCTTTTCTGCTGGTTGCTGCCTCCTTCTCTCTTTCTTTTTATATGCTAAGAAACTCTAGTCTCTATTTTAAAAAGTAGTCCTTCCTTGAGTTGGCAGTTTATATTTAAGTACTTCAATAACTATTTTTCCTAAAAGGAGAAATAGCCTTGCATGAAATCTTCAAGCTCTGACTTAGAGGAGCTAAATTGCTGATATAAAAACTTGGATGTCGGTTTAGATG
>Ga0325403_1001631_pt1 | contig 18955 bp, 10 predicted proteins | sample PopdelMetagenome_19_FD_205665 | JGI IMG/M metagenome (GOLD analysis project Ga0325403, IMG submission 205665) | Populus deltoides microbial communities from Bellville, Georgia, United States - Xylem-PdKOR-R4 | ecosystem: Host-associated > Plants > Phyllosphere > Stem > Wood/Secondary xylem...
ATATTGTGTTGGCTAATGAAGAGAAGGATGCCGTGGCCGATAAAGACAAGAAGGACGTCCAGAACGAAACAAGAGAGATTATTACAGCTTGGAGGAAGCTTGTCATTCAAAGGAAGAAGATGAATGGTGTTTGCTAGAGAATGAAAGGGTGGTGGATTGAGCTGGAGTGATTTTCCCTCTCGCAATTTTATTATTTATGGTGTTGAGCTAGTCTTCCTAATCAATCAAATTGTTTTTTTTTTTTTCTTGTGTCATCGTTATGTGATGTACAACTACTTGATTGTGTGTATTTTTGAAACCCAGGAATGGATTTATGCTTGAAGTACTTAATCGAGCAAGGATTATGAGGACTTTAGATTTTTATTGAGTTTTCTTCCAAAATATTCTTCCATAAAAAAAAAAAGTCTCTTAAATATCATAATCGAAACGGAAGAGGATGGGTTAATTAAATTCCATATCAAATACTTAAATCGACTTGATTATAACTTGATCGCTGGACTATAATATTACATAACACCAATAAAATATTTTATTGATATTTAAATTTTTATTTTGTCAAAAAAATATACCGATGAAATTATAGAAGATAACTAAGTAATTAAAAAATATATTTTCTATAATTTATATTATATTGATCATTTTCTTGATAGTATAATCTCCAATGATTTTACAAAAGAGAAAAACACATCAAATAAAAAAAAATTATCAATATCATTTCCTTGATAATTTGATTAAGAATTATGGCATATTACCAAAAGAATAAATCATTGGTAATTCTATCAGTGATAAAATATATATTACTGACAAAATTAATCCATCAGAGATCCATATATTATCAGTGGCAAGTACCAAAAGAATAAATCATTGGTAATTCTATCAGTGATAAAATGCATATTATCGACAAAATTAATCTATCAAAGATCCACATATTATCAGTGGCAAGTATGTAAATTGTTTTGAACTCTCTGGAACTTTCCGAGAGAATTAGTTTGTTGGTAATTTTGTTTATAATTGTCAATGGCAAAGTCATGTAATTTTTTTCAACTCTCTAGAACTTTATAAGGAACTTATTATGTCAGTTATTCTATATGTGATTCAAAGTCTATTGGTAATTCCGTTAGTATTATATTTAATATTTAAAAAAGTTAAAAAAAAACATAAAACAAATAAAACTAAAATAAAAAAACAAATTTTTTATTATTAATATAAAAAATATTATTGAATACAATTTATGTAATAGACAGAAACTGAAAAAGGAGGAGATGAGTCTTCATCGAGACCAAGGGGGCAATGAGGTAGGTAGACCACATGAACCATCAAGACTTGGCAACATCTCCTCGTACAATTGCCTAAATCCAGTCATCTCGAATCTAAGTTGCGTCATCTCAGCACTAAACCAAGTCATCCAATCTTCTACTTGATCTCATATAATCACCTCGACAACCAAGGATTGGGAGCTCGAACCCCAATTACAAGGAACTAGCGGTCGATACACTATAGCTTGTCTGCATATCCTTGACTGTAGTGTTTGAGATATTGTAAACCCGATTTCTTTCAGGTCTACTAGACAATCCAACCTCCAACTATAAATTCAGATCAAATTCTAGATGGGTCAAGAAATTGTCCTTGCATCTCTGATGTAATTGAGTGTTATTTTAAAAAAGACATAAAAAAGGTGGTATTTAAAAAAAATCAAAATTAAGGAAAGAAAAGCATGAGGTAGACGTTGTTGGGCCTGGTAAGCTAAACCAAACATTTAACCCATCAAGAAAAGGCTCACGTGCGGATGGCGCATTGTCTAGAATTCTCTAGATTAGTAGCCGGAAAAACAAGGTTCTTGTGTTTTCACCTAAAAACCCATCTTTTTACCAAAAACACCTAGAAAACCTTGTTAAACTAATTCATGGCCTCCTAAAACACAAAAAATTGCCTCAAAACCTAAAATCAACCTAAAATAAAAAATCTTTCTAAGTTTGGATCTCTTTTTTTAGGCACTTTCAAAGTAAAAACACATACCTAATTTGAATTCTTCTCATCATAAAAAACTATTTGATATAAAAATCAATTTTTTTTATTGCTAGAATCATTATCAACGACAACTTTCTCTCTTTACACTGAAATTCAACAAGCCCCTCTCTTTTCTCCCACTAAAAAGAACTAAAAATAAAAAAATAAAGTTTAATATCAAAATTAAATTTTCAAAAATTAAAGGGGCGGCTTCCCTACTAGCTAAAAAAGATAGGGGATTAAATTGAACTTTTCAAACAAATTTCAAAATCACCATCTATTTTACCCTTTTTTTTCCACTCTAATCCTCTGTTTTTTAATTTAATTGTCCCTCCAAAAAAATATACGCAATTTAATGCTAATTTAAATTCGAATAAACTTAATTGTGTGAAATAAAAGTTTGATATGTAAATTAAAAATTAAAAATAAACTCACCATTACAATCAAAAATGATTTGTGAAAAAGTACACAAATGTTTAGCACGCTACAACAATAATTCCAGCACTCCTTTAATATCTTTTAATTTAATTATGTGCCATCAATTCTCAAGGACAATTATGAAATAAATCAGAAGAGTAGATTACCAGTAATTTAAAAAAAAAAAAAAACCATCACAGTAATACATGCTTGAAATTGTAAAAAATTGTATGTCCTATTTAGTTGCGAGAACTACTAATTCAGTAAATTAAACTGATTGCGAGGAAACAATTGGTTTGATGATTAAAAATATATGATTTTTTTATTTAGTTTTCGTATTTAGATTTGGAAATTAGTACATGATTTATTTTGGATTAATACACAAACTAGTTCAAAAATAACAATTATTTTATATATTTCGAAACGGAAAAATTAAAAACAGAGATATGTCTTATTGCACTTCATATTTTAATAATATTAAAATTCATTTCAAAACTATTTTAAAACATTTATATTAATTATGTCTTTGTTTTTATCTATTTAATCAAATATATTTTTATTTATATTCTTTCTGTCATCTAACATTTAATCAAATGCAATGGAGCAAAATGTAAACCTGCTTTAAAAAAAAAAACAGAGAATAAAAAAATAAAAATAAAAAGAACAGGAAATAAATGAAATCAACAGGAAATGTCATCTAAAAATAAATGAGGCCAAACCTAAAATGCTAAGAGATTAAAAAAAACACTGTACTCCATAATTCCCCCAACCAAACAAAAAAGAAATGAAAGAGTAACCATAAATGACGTCAAGGTCTGTTAGAAATTAATGGCAAGAAAATTAAGCTGCAAATACAAAGCCTCAAAGTTTTCACCGTATAAGTATCATCCCTCTCTCGTTTTCTGTCTCTCTGCTACCTCTGATCTTGTCTTCACACCATGGCTCTCTCCAAGACTGCACTAGACACTGATGTTTCTGTCCACTCGACCTTCGCATCTCGATATGTTCGAGCCTCGCTTCCAAGGTGATCTATATCCCATCACTTCCTGAATCTGTTTTTCTGATTTCGATCTTTAAATCATTTTTTTTCCATGATGGACATTCTTTCAGGTTCAGAATGCCAGAGAATTCGATCCCAAAAGAGGCAGCCTACCAGATCATAAACGATGAGCTCATGTTGGATGGAAACCCTAGGCTGAACCTGGCGTCTTTTGTGACAACATGGATGGAGCCTGAGTGCGACAAGCTCATCATGGCTTCTGTTAACAAGAACTATGTTGACATGGATGAGTATCCTGTCACCACTGAATTACAGGCGAGTTAATTATATTTGCTTAGTATTTCAGATCATATTCTTGTGTTGCATTCATAAATAATTATATATTTCCATGCATGAATTAATTATTCTAAAATGGATATTTCATTTAGATCAAAAACTTGTTTCAGCTCTTTGGATCTGTAATCTTCTCATGAATTAAGTGATGCATGGAGGTGTGACAGCCATGATAGTTTCCTAGCCAGCACTATTCAGATCATTGTTATACAAAGATTTTGACTAAATAAAAAAAAAATATATCAAAAACTTTATATTACGTCTAGTTAATGTCTCGATCGGGATAAAAGTGACATGTACAAGAAGAAACAAAAAGATATTAGGCCAGAGAAACAGAGATAGATCTGTTTTTTAAACAGTTTAATTTGAAGTCAGTTCTTCTCTTTTTAAATAATTAATTGTTTTTTTTTCTTTTGCTGATATAATAATTAAATGCTATTTTAATGTAATAAATATGTCAGTTTTTTACTCATTGAATGATATGATGTTATATATGGGATTTAAATCTAAAAAACAAAAAACCATCACATATCTATATATGGTGTAATTAATATTATATATTGATATAATCCTATCATATATATATTGTTGTTGCTGGCCTAGAGGGAAAGGAGGATAAAATGGAAAACCGAAAGAATGCCGATTTTTAGGCAGATTGAGGTTTGATTGGGTCATCATTAGGTTTGCTTGGTGCTTTTTTCCTAAGACTAGGTGTTGTTTATCCGAGATTTCAGCTTTAATCTCTATAATTTCGGTGTGTCCAAAGCTAAATAACGAGAATATTGTTTTTTAAAGTATTTATTATTATTTAAAAATATATTAAAATAATATTTGTTTTATTTTAAAAAAATTATTTTTGATATTAATATATTTGAACAATTTAAAAATATACAAAATTAAATAATTTAAAACAAATATATATATACATATAAATCAATATTTTTTAAAAACATTTTTAAAACTCAAAAATAAACGAGTTAAGAAAAATCATGAAAAAACATAATTTTAAATTTACTTAATTTATATATCTAACATGTGAGTCAAACCATGGCCCAAACAGATTTAATAGCTTTGATATTAAAAGAATTTAGAGCAGAGATTGGTAAATAATTTTGGAATTTGTTTTTATTAATAAATCATATTCACAGTCAGTAAAAAGTGATGGAATCCCGATACACATTTTGGACCACAAACTCTCTTTAATCTTGTATGATAATTTCTCTTGAAATATCAGTATTTTTTAAAATATATATAAAAAAATCAATTAAAAAGCTAGAAAGATCACATTATAGATAAATGCACCAAAATTATTAAGAAATCATTGTTAAAAATAATTCAATTATTTTAAGGAGATAGATTTCATATACAATATTATCATTACATTCAAATAAAAAATTAGAGCAAAGAACACATTTAATTATTTATCCCCCAACTATCATGCAACTCTCAACAATGTCTCCAAACAAAAACAAATTCCCAATTGGATCCCCTAATCGATGAGACCTTACCCGATTAACCCTCCCCTTAAATTTTTTGCCTTTAAATCTTAAGAAACGAGGCCGTTTTAATTGGGTGATGTTTGATAGAAGAGGGATCTAATTGGGAATTGCTTTTGGTTTGGAGAGCCAGCAAGAATAATGGGATTTTTTGGAGACAAATATGTCTTTTTCCCAAAAAAAAAATCAATTTAGAAAATTATCAAAATAATTTAACCACATAATTCCCTTCTTAAGACAATAAAGCTTCTCATATAATTTTGCCTTATTCTTCATATGGTCTTATTAATGAGAAAACAAATCAGTCCCAATTAACTCAAAAAATAATTAATTTAAATCTGAATTACAATCATCTTTTAAATAACGAACATTTAATATTAAAGCTCGTGGAGCTCATCTTCTAATTCCTATACAAGCAGAATCGATGTGTTAACATGATAGCACATCTCTTCAATGCCCCACTTGGAGAATCAGAGACTGCAGTTGGAGTAGGAACTGTAGGATCCTCAGAGGCAATCATGTTGGCAGGTTTAGCATTCAAAAGAAAATGGCAGAACAAGAGAAAAGCTGAGGGAAAGCCATGTGATCAGCCCAACATCGTCACCGGGGCCAATGTTCAGGTAATAAATTTAGATTAGTACTATGCTTCTTTTTCAATAATTCAAATGTGATCATTGCTAGTATAGCTAAGAATTTGTTGACCCCTTTGCATGAATTAAAGGTTTGCTGGGAGAAATTTGCAAGGTATTTTGAAGTGGAGTTGAAAGAAGTGAAGCTAAGAGAAGGCTATTATGTGATGGACCCTGAAAAGGCGGTGGAAATGGTGGATGAGAACACAATCTGTGTTGCTGCTATCCTTGGCTCCACTCTCAATGGAGAGTTTGAAGATGTCAAGCTCTTGAATGATCTATTGACCAAGAAGAACAAGGAAACTGGGTATGATCTCTCTCTCTCTCTCTCGACATTACATTCTTACATGTACGTTACACTAAATCCAACAAGAATTTCACTATTTTGCAGATGGGATACACCAATCCATGTGGACGCAGCAAGTGGAGGATTCATAGCACCATTCATATACCCTGATCTTGAATGGGATTTTCGGTTGCCATTGGTGAAGAGCATCAATGTTAGTGGACACAAATATGGACTAGTTTATGCTGGAATTGGTTGGGTCATTTGGAGGAGCAAAGAGGACTTGCCTGAAGAGCTTATCTTCCATATCAATTATCTCGGAGCTGATCAGCCCACCTTCACCCTTAACTTCTCTAAAGGTTATTTCCAAGCTCAAAATAGCTTTCTCTTAACAGTTTTCTGCCTACCTAGCTTACCCTATATCTTACATGGATAAGCTAAATCTTGCCTCTTGTTGTTGCAGGTTCTAGTCAAGTCATTGCCCAGTACTATCAATTGATTCGTTTGGGTTATGAGGTAGGTTTCAACATCTATGAACATGAGAAATTAGCTAGTTTTGAGACACCAAAATTATTAATCTTTTTTTCATCAGGGATACAAGAATGTTATGGAGAATTGCAGAGACAACATGCTAGTGCTCAAAGAAGGATTGGAGCTGACAGGCAGGTTCGACATTATCTCTAAAGACATTGGAGTACCATTGGTAGCCTTTTCTTTGAAGGACAATAGCACCCACAACGAGTTTGAGGTATCCGACATGCTAAGGCGGTTTGGTTGGATTGTGCCAGCATACACCATGCCTCCTGATGCTCAGCATATTACAGTGTTGCGCGTCGTTATACGAGAAGACTTCTCACGAACACTAGCCGAACGGCTTGTCAATGATATCCAGAAAGTTATGCATGAGCTTGAGACCGTACCATGCAAAGTTTGTGCTAGGATTTCGATTTCTGGTGATGGTGATAATGAGCAGCATGGTGCTGTGGTTGTGAAGAAAACTGCTCTAGAGACACAGAGGGAGATAACTACAATTTGGAGGAAGTTTGTCATGGAAAAGAAGAAGATGAATGGTGTTTGCTAAAGATTTTTCTCACTTCATCAATTATCTCCCAAAAGAGTAGAGCCTTAGTCGCATTTGGAAATTAATGCCGGTGTGGTTGTGATTATATTCGCGTTGCGAACCAAAAGCATTATTTTAATACTTTTGATTTGAAAACGCGAATAATATTTTTCAAGTTGCAATATTTTCTATTCCTGGAATTTGTTAAAATTCTACTTATTATATGATAATAATATATATCCCTCTTAAGCTTTCAAGGTTTTATTTTACAATTAAGTAGTATTCTCGAGCGAATTTAATTTCATATATCAAAATTAAATTCAACACATATTTCATAATGAAATTTAAAGTACATGATTAGGAAAAAAAACTTACTGAAAAATATCTTTAATGTCTAATTGAGCTTGTTTCATAAGCCTAACACAAAACATAATTAACCAATCCCTTGAAATTTCAATCTTAATTAAGAGATGTTTTAGTGGACCTTCTCTTAATTACAGGTAATTTCAAATTAGTTCAAGGGAGAAGGACAATATTATGAAATTGGTAGACAATAATTGATAAGTGTTTTGCATTATGTAACCAGGTTAGGTTTTTCTTAACTAAAAAAAAAGATATTTATGCAATGCTAGAGATTTAAAAAAAACAATTGAGACTCGGGTCATTGACATAAATGGGTTTAATAAATTTAGTTAATTTAATAATATAATCAAGAAAACATCGATACTAAATAAAACAAAAAAAAATTGGAGATAATTAATTATTAAAAATGAGTTGTCAATATCATATTCGAAGAAAAAAAAACCGTTGGAGACTCGCCATTATTTCATTGTTGACACCACTCCACCATTAGAAAGAGCTCATCAAGATGGTTTTAGCATCATTGTGAAAGGTTGCATGACCACAAGAGTAAAGACTTAGAAAGCAAACCAAACAAAATATCATAAAGTGATTATTTTATTTTTATATTTAATCAATTAATTTAATTAAATTAAAAATATCCTTAAAAAAAGCTTAATCTAACAAAGAAAAACGAATAAATTATCAAATTCTTCTAAGTCAACTTGATTATAACAAAAACAAAATAGGCTGAAAATACCAAAAAAAAAACCTTGGACACCAATTAATTTTTTTGCTTTTAAATATAATTTAATTATTTTATCATGCTAATAAAAAAATAAAAGTCGACAAAGAACATAGACTCTAGTTAAATATTTTTGTTTTTAAAGTTAATTTAATTATTTTATTATGTTTAAAAGGTTGAAAAAACGATCTACCCTGATAAATTTGGTTATAACTAGTATACCTTGAAAAAAGACTGTATTACCTCTAATAAATAATTCAATTATTTTTGTTGAGATAGGCATAATAGTTATTTTATTATTTCAGTGTTTTGTTTAATGTTTCATAATGAAATACGACTAATTTCCTTTAGTTTTTTAGTTTTTTTAATATGAGAATAAAAAAAAGGGAGGCATAAATTAGTTTATGATATTAGAATTTAAAAAATGTGAGCTATATTAAACTTAATTTATTGTTTTAATTTTTTTAAAATAAAACTCAGATGTTTAAGAAAAAACCAATTACATGTATTAAAGACATTAAATAAGTGTTATTTTTTATGATAATATTCTTATAATTTTATAATAAATTATAAACAAAAAAGAAAACATTGTGATTGATTAAAAGTATTAAATGAAACTTAACAAGCACCCGTGCCTAAAAAAAAATATTTATTAGGATGACAAATTCAGAAGCGATCTTCAATTTTATCCCTGACAAATAACCGTTTACATTAATTAATTTCATTTTTAAATGTATCAGCCATTATTTAATTGGGTTCCGATATTCAATCCAATAAAAATAAAAATTATTTTTATTGGATTGAAAATGAATAGCTGGCTGAAATTAAACTGATTGTGGCATAAATTTTTTATAAAATTAAAAGTATTTTTCATAATGTACAGTAATCTTTAAAGTTGCAACCTTAATAATAAAATCCTGACGGGATTAGTTGATTTAGTTGATTGACTTTTTTAAAATTTAAACTGATTTAAATTAAAAAAATTAAAAATAAAAATATTAGTTAACCTGGTCAAAATCAAACTCTTAATTCATTAATTTTTTTAAAAATATATATTTTTAAAAATCGACTCAAACCAGATTTTACCATTATGATTGCAACTTGTAAGGTTATAAATAGAGAAGTAATTTATTTTTTTTATTAAACAGGAGATCTAGCATACATACTTCAAGATCTTTTCTAAATCTCTAAATCTCCATCATATTTCTCTCCTGGGAGAACTCGTTGGAGTTATCCTAACTTCCATGGAAAACAATTGACTTTGCCGTTTGAAGGACAGGGCAACCACCGACACCACATGCCTCCACGGAACACTTTGAAGGACAGGCCAACCACCGACACCACGTATTGCACCATCCCTTTCTCCTGTGTAGATATCGAACAGTTTACTTTGTCCATTCCATACCATATTACAAAATACGAGGCGTCTCCGACAACGAGGACAAAAATCAAATGACCAGCAGGTTTATAATTTAATTAATCAAGATTTGAATTTACTTTTTAAAAAATATTTACTTTATTTTTATAAATTTCAAAGTTATTAAAAATTTATATAACTATTAACTTTAAAACTTATAAAATTAATTAAAATCTGTAAAAATTGATCCGCACACCATCATTAATAAAAAACAAAATAATCAAATAACCAGCTACAATGAGGAGAGAGGGATTTTAAGCCAAGATTATAATTTCTTCGCTTGCAATGAACTAAGAGTTCCGAGCCTGAATCCAGATCGTTAGTGATGGAAAGCTGTGTTCTTTTTGAACACCAAGCATCGCTCAGGGATATGAACAACATGAACAGTAGTAGTGCCTTGAAATATTTAGTGAAAGAAATCATGCAAGTATTGGAGTTTAATAGGACTTGATCACCTGGCAATCACCTGGTAAGTGCTTTGCACAAACTCATGATAGAGCTTTTAAGGTGTTTTTTTTTTTTTTGCGCATGTTTGAGTGCAATTTAAAAGTGTTTTTAAATTAAAAAAACACGAATTAATATTTTTTTAATATTTTTTATAATTTTAATGTGTTAATATTAAAAATAAAAAATTTTAAAAAATATATTTTAATATATTTTTAAATTAAAAATATTTTTAAAAAGTATCACATATATAACAATATCAAACAAAATCATATTATATAATAAAAAACAATAGTCATTTACCTTAATTTTCATGTTTATCTTTACCCAGTGTATTGTGAGTTTTGTAGATTGGACAAAATATTAGTTGTTGTTATTATTATTGTTTTTTTTTTTATTATTATTATTAAATAAAAAAGAACTAAAAAAACTTGATTTTTTCATTGTAGTGACCAAAGGTGAAAAGCCAAGTTTTTTTTTCATTTTGGTCCTTATATTTGTGAGAATGTTTTTTAATTTCATTCTCTAATATTGGATTTATTGGATATTGAACTTCTTAATTTACTTTGATTTGTTTTCTATAGAGTTTTCTGGTCTCACAACACAAGTTTTGCAAGTTAGCTGTGATAACTCAAGTTATTTTTTACAATTTTTAATTGTTATTTCTATCAATTTCATTCTTCAACATTGAGTTGATAAGGAATTGGGTTTTATAATTGTTTTTTATTTATTTTTTATGGAGTTATCATAGTCTCACGACCCGAATTTTGAGTTTTATGGGTTAGCCGTGTTAACTCGAGTATATTTTTTTTCTCCTTTTTTAAATTGAGTGGTTATTTTTTTATTTTATCCTTAAATATTTGATTTATTGGGAATTTGACTTTATAATTCTTCTTATTTGCTTTCTATGGAGTTATATCGGTCTCTTGACTCAGGTTTGGCAGTTTAACCCTAGTTGACTCGGTTTTTTTTTTGTATTTATTTATTTATATTTTTTACTTTAATCCTTCAACATTAGGTTGCTTGGGAGTTGAGCCTTATAATTTTTTTTATTTTCTTTCTATAGGGTTATCACGATCTTATAACCCGAGTCACGTGTTAGGTCGGTTCACCGAGTGTTTTTGTCCTTTTTTTAGTTGAAGTACTTTTTCAATTTCATCCTTCAATGAATTGGGTTTCATAATTATTATTTTTATTTATTTTTTGTGTGGTTATCATGGTCTCATAACCCGGCTTCCGAGTTTTGCGGGTTAGTCATGTTAACTCAGGTTTTTTTATCCTTTTTTAAATTGAGTATTTTTATTTTATTTTATCCTTCAATATTGGATTTATTGAGGATTTAACTTTTTGATTTTTCTTATTTACGTTTTATGGAGTTATCTCAGTTTCTTGATCAAGGTTTTGTAAGTCAACCCGAGTTGACTCTGGTTTATTTATTTATTCATTTTAATCCTTCAATATTGGATTGATTCAGAATTGAGCCTTATTTTTTTATTTGCTCTCTATGTTGTTATCACAATGTTATAACCCGGGTCACGGGTTAGGCCGGTTGGCCGGAGGTTTTTTTGTCCTTTTTTAGTTGAATTTATTTTTCAGTTTTATCATTTAATATTTGTTTGATTGAGAATTATGTTTTATAATTTATTTTGATTTGTTTTCTATGAGGTTATTTCAGTCTCATGACCTTATTGTTTGGTCGGTTGATTCGAGTGTATTTTTTTTTGTTTTTTTTCAAGTGATTTTTTTTAATTTTATCCTTTGATATTTAATTAATTTTAGAAATTGAGTTTCATAATTTGTTTTGATTTACTTTCTATGGGGTTATCCTGGTATTATGATCCATGTTTGGACAGTTAATCCGGGTTGACTCGCCTTATTTTTTATTTGAATTTTATTATTTATTATTTAGTTAATTGAGAATTGAGTTTAATAATTTTTTATTATTATTTTCTATTGGATTATCAGGGTTTTATGATCTGGGTAACATATATGACAGGTTAACCCGATTTGATCCGAATCGATCTAATATATTGTCGTTTCAGTATTTTTTAAAAAAATATATTATCTTGATTTTTTTAAATTATATTATATTTTTAATGATTATCTAAATTATTTTTAAATTTATTATTAATCAGGTCGTATCAAGTTAAGTTAATATTTATTCAGTTAAAAAAACTATATCAAACATTTTAATATTATTTTTATATTAAAAACCAATTGATCAAAGTCACAGCATAAGGCTGTCAATTTTCCAGTACTATATCTAATCACTATCTCTTTAAGATTTGTAACTCCAAGATTCCACGGTGTTGCAGGGGACATTAAAAGGAAAATAAAAAATTCTAACTAAAAAAAGATACAGATAGAAACGATAAATTTATCTGTATTTTTTATTTGAAAGAATAGAAATTTATTTTATGTATTTGATTATATCTCTTCAATCAAACAAGTTAATTTTTTTTTTAAGAATTGATTTTTTTTATTGAGTTTCAGTCTTGAATTTCACATGTTGTAAATTTAAAAAATTAACTTAGATTTAAGATTCCAACATGGTTTTTTTTTACTTCATCCTTTAATATTAAATTATTTTGTTTTTTTAACTCGTGATTTTTTAGTTTTATTTATTTAATTGGAAATTGAGTTTTTTATATGATTTTTCAAAACAATTAAAAAATAACTCAAATTATCTTTTTATTTGTTGTTTTTTTTGGTTAAATTTAGCTTTTTTAAAAGAAATTTTGTTTTTCAACTAAATTAAATTAATTGATTAAAAGTATTAATGAGATGCTCAATTAATGATATTTTATTTGGTTTGCTTTTCGGGTTATTGCTTTGAAGGCGCATGCAATCTCTTTCGGTGTCGTCGTGCAGCGTTTCATAATGACGTTAAAATCATTTCGGTAAGCTCTTTCTGAGTGATCAAGTAGTGTCGATGATGGAGTAATGATAAGTCACTAATATGCTTTTCTTTTTTCTCCTCACATGTATGATGTTGGCTAATCATTTTTCTTAGTTAATTATTGCTTTTTTTATTTGTTTTATTTATTGTCGATATCTTTTTTAAATTATATTATTAAATTAATCAACTTATTGAATTTAGTTAAATCAATGACATGTGTTTCAGATTTTTCTTATTTCTTTGAAAACATTACACCTGCCTAAACATCTTTTTCAGAGAGAAAGGGAATTAAGAGGGTAACTCCATTTTCATCCCCCAACAAATAACCTTTTAAAATTGGTTAATTTCAATTTCAATGTATCAGAGATTACTTAATCAGGTTCTAATGTTGAATACTAATTAATAATACCCTTGGATGGAAGGACCCAATTGAGAAATGTATGATACTTTGATGATCCAAATAAGAAATTATATAGTTTGGGCACCCAATTGCGATTTGTGTTTAGATTTTTTTCCGAATTAAAACGAGTAAACGACTACACGAGAATATCATTAGCCGCCTCACATAATTGAAGCAGGTCTCCACCACAAATTTATGAATTAAAATCGAAGATCTCCAGTCCAAGCAGGACATGGACGTGGAGCATATCAATATGCCCTGGCCCAATAACAAAAGGACACGCTTTATATATATACACACGCGTGTGTATTAATGTCAACCAACAGTGAACGCTCAAATGGTTGGATGATTGTATTTTTAAATAAAATCTCGAGATCAAATTCTATGAATAAAATATATTATTGAGAGTTTTATCTTATCTACTTGACCTAATTAAATTAGTTAAAATTTAGTGTTTTTAATTTAAAAAAATATAATTTAATTTGTCAATCCTGAATTTGTTCCTTAAAAATTACCAATTTGAGAGCCACAAACATTAGAATTATTAAAAATTTATATAGTTATTAATTTTAGAATTTTAATGAATTAGTTAAAATATACATGAAGACTTCTATTTAAAAAATAATTCAGTGGACTTTCAAATACAATAATTAAAAAATAAATAAATAGAGATAAGCTCAAATTGGAAGCAAATCATTGATATCCTTGTCACACTTTCATCACACCAAGCACTCGTAACTTGTATCTACTCTTACCAAATACCAACGTCACGGTAATAAAAAAAAAAAAATACTGTATTCTACACATGAAAATACACACATTGAGCCTCGTGATATCGTCAGCAATCCCATGTTGCGACACAAGCTAGACTCTTGAGGACATTAAGGTTTGGACCCCTTAACTACAGTGACTGGACATGGAGCATTTGTCACCACGTAGTTGCTAACACTCCCAAGCAACACCCTGCCATCAGCATAGTAGAAAATGAATGAAAAAACAATTATTATTTTTAAAATAATTTTTAAATACAAAAATGTATTAAAAATAATAATATCTCCGAATACTTTTACTTTTCAGCATCTTAAAGAATAATAATGTCTTCGAAGACTTTCACTTTTCAGCATTAAGAATAAAAATGATACATAATCTCCTATTATCATAGTTTTTAGATACAAAAATTCAGGTTTTGATTTTTAACTGGGGATTAATTTTTTAAATTAAAATAATATTGTTTTAGCAAAAAAAATCAATGAATTGCTATCAAAATTTTAACCGGGTCAGCCAGATGACACCGAATTTTTTTATTTATTTTTTTCAACCTAATCTAATTCCAGCCACGAGCTAAATTAGATTTTAAAACTATAAATATTATAATATTAGTCAAATTTTGGTCAGAGTTTTTAGTAACTTGATCAAAACTAGAAACACTCTAACTTCTTCACCACCCGAGTAGGAACAGATTGGGATTTCATTGGAACCGGATTTTAAATTAAATATAGTAGAAAATTAATTTGGTTAACTTGATTTGACATTTAAAAAAACTTACAACCCATTGTTTTACTTTTTAAATATTTATTTAAAATTATATCATTTTAAATTAATTTTTATGTCAACTCAGATTCATTCATCTAACTCAGAATCCATGCCAAATTTTTGTTTGGTACAGGGAAAAAACTAGGGATTAAAATGATTTTTCTTAACAAAAAAACATCATGAATACTCACATGAAATAAATGAACAAGTTGGAATTTGATGTTTTTAAAAGAAATACAGTTTAAAAATGGGAGATAAACGGAAATGAAAAATGAAAAAAAAAAAATTCAGATAAGGGCACTTAGATTTGATTGACAAGAAAAATACCTTTTGATAGCACCTAAACCCCTACTTCCCATAACAAGAGAATCCAACTCAAGATCTTCCACAGCATCAACTATCTTCTCCCTTGGATCTCCCCAGTAGACCTTCGCCGCCACTTCAGCCTGCTAACCACACATTTAATCACCAAAAACATAGATAAATATATCATTTTGGCACCAATAAAAGAGCAGATTATACAGAAAATTATAGATCAAAACTAGGATCATGCATGCATACATACCCCCTTGGTCCTTGAAACTGTATCGAGAATATCAAGAACTTCAGGATCATAAGTAAGCCCGTATTGCTTTGAAAAATTGATCTCCCTGAATTCCGCGAGTGGCACTAAGGCTGAAAACCCGTAAAAAAAATATTAGCTTCGTAAATAACTTAACAGATTATAAATTAAATCCATGGATTCATGCAACAGCTAGCCCTGAGTTCTCAGGGCAAGAACAGGCAGTAAGAAGGGAAAATACATACGTGATCCAGTGCCCTCAAAAAGCTGCTTCCTGGTATGATCAGCGTTAGGAGGCTGAACTTGGATCAGAATAATTCGGTCGCCTTCACCTATCAAATTCTCAGCCGCCCAACGCAGCGCTGCTTTGCTTGTGGAAGAGTAATCCATGCCGATACCAACCGTTCGTGCCTTTTCCATCTCTAAAATGCTCTAAAAGAAAGATAGATTCTTGGAGTTGCTGTGTTTATTAATTATTGAATAATATTGGATGTCACAGTTTATGCCTCTTGAAATTCTTCTGGGCTTTGGATTATTTATTTATAGAGCAGGAGAGCAAGTTCTTGAAGCAACTAGCAGCATAAAAAAATCAAATTTGGGCAAGACTTTTCTCATAGAAAATAAATTTTGGACAAAGTGGGGGAATTTAGCATCATTAAAGATTGCTAACAGTGCCAGTTTCCTTCCAGAAGGTTTGTCCTCTTCATAATTATTAACATGCCTAAATATATTGACTTTTCTTGTGCAAATTCATATCCAATAAATTTTTATGGTAACCTAGGTTCAGGGCTGTTCTTGTAACTTATTTTTTACCTTTTTTATTTTAATGATTTTTTTAAATTAAAAAAATACATTTATATGATTATTCTAATATTCTAAAATTGTTTTCATTCATTTTGGTGAGAAAATCGAGTGAAAAAGATAAAGTAAGCATTGCAAAATCATGAACATAAATAAAATCGGGAGAAAATAAAAGGGAAAAAATAAGATAAGAAAATAAATAATAGATTATAAAAGAGAGAAGAAATAAATACATATAAAGGGCGAGAAATGATTTTCTAAATTTTCTTTATTTATTTGCTATTATAAAAGTTGGTTAATGGAAAACACTTTCCAGTTAAAGAAAAATTAAATTGGTTTCCAGAAAATTATTTTCCTTTTATTTTGGACGGAAACACTTTCCGGAAGTTGTGAAAAATTTAGAAATGTCATATTATTTACTGATTATAACAAATTTGGTTCTCAAACTTTTAATTGCTATATATATATTGTTTTGAATATTTGTTTTTCAATTTCATTCCTTAAAATTTAATTTTTATATTAACTTTAGTCCTCATTTTTATAATTGTTATTTGCTTTTCTCTTATCATTTTTTAATTGAAATTTTTTATCTATCAAAGTTGGTTTTTGTTCTTTTGATTGTTACTTGTTTTATTTGAAATAATTTATGAAATGTTAATTATTATTATTTTAATTTCTTCATCTTTTAATTTTTTTTATTTTTAGATTTGATTTCTATTATTTTGATTATTATTTATTTTATTTGAGATAATTTATGAAATTATTATTTTTTTTTCAATTTCATTCTCATTCAACTTTTTAACTTGTAAGATTTATTCCTCGTTATTTTAATAAACTTGAAAAAAATACAACATTAATAAGTTATTTTTCAGCTCATTTTCCAAGACATAACCAAACACTGAAAAGTGTTTTTCAACTTATTTTTTATTACATTATCAAATATAAAAAAATAATTCATTTTTCTGGAATTCACTTTAAAAAAAAAACTATTTTCTAGCAAACAAACATGTCAAAGTTGTGTTGAGACTCTCCATTGTCGCAACCATGTAAAGATTGTGTTTATTCATTGTCCTGGTATAAAAAATAAAGACAATGGAGACAGGATGTTTTTAGTTGAAAAATAAAGTGGGGGGTATAAAATAAATATATCTCTGAAATAAATTTATATATTATTAAAATAGAAAATACAAGAAAATGTATTATCTCTTCTCTTCAGTACTAGAACAATGACTGGGCTGTTATATAATTTTCATGTGAACTCCCTTGTTATTGGGCTTGTTTGCATGCATACTGTCAACATTGGGTCCGTATAGCATGTGGACCTATCTTGTCCATATGTATCTTATGAAAATAATTAATTTACTACCGACAAAAAAAAAACACACTGATATTTTTCATAAAATGAATAAATAAATAAATAAATTGTACACGCCCCAAAAATGATGTGATGTGTTGCCTTTAAATCTATGTAAAAAAAATCTTATTTAATTTAGTTTAAATATTAAACCGATTGGATTTTAATTAATAGACGAAACTTTGGTATAAAAATAATAGAGTTTTCATCATTTTATTAAAAGTTTAATGTTTTTCTTACATCCCTCTACTCTCTCTTTTTATAAAGGTTCATTTATTATTTTTATTTTAATATCATTCTCTTATACATTATACCTTCGTTATCATTTAGTTCCTATATTGAGAGATTTTATTATCATATTTTACATGGAATATAATTTAATATCTAACTTGATTTATTTTCGATTAAGTCTTTACACGCCAAATTGTAAATTTCATTGGAATTGGTTAAAAAATTTAAATAGGTGGATAAATAAGGTAAAAGTTAAGTGAATTTAAATAGGTATACTAATTTTAAAATATAGCTATAAGATTTTTCTTTTTTATTTTCTTTATTTTAAAAAATATTTCCTGGTTTTAGCATAAAAATCAAGATATTAAAATAAAAAAAGAAAAGAAAATTTCATAATAGATATATGATGATATATGAATGAATTATCTCAAAATAATATACCTTAATTTCTTGAAATTTTTTGTTTGGCTAGATTTGTAAGCTCCATGAAAATTTTATAAAATAATAAAGAATGGATAAACAAGATATCATGAGGATTTTATTTTTATAAAAATAAATAATGATTAGAGGGACTGTTTTGAAAAAAAAAAAGCAAATTGGACAAGGTTAATATAAAGAATTATATTAAATGTTGGAGAAAGTTTATGAAAATACCAAATAATGAATTGAAGGAATTGTGGTGTAAAATTTTAAAATTTGAAAACTTCTTTGTTTTTTAATTTAGTCCTTTATTTTTTTAATCTTGTTTTTTTTAACCATCAATTTGAGCTTATAAAAATGTAATTAAAAAAATTAAAAAAAATAAATTACTAGGACAATCCATAATGATTTATCTCTAGTTGAACAATGGCGTGAGGAAACCATGCCTTTCAAAGTATATTAAATGTTGGAGAAAGTTTATGAAAATACCAAATAATGAATTGAAGGAATTGTGGTGTAAAATTTTAAAATTTGAAAACTTCTTTGTTTTTTAATTTAGTCCTTTATTTTTTTAATCTTGTT
>Ga0325403_1001637_pt1 | contig 18926 bp, 18 predicted proteins | sample PopdelMetagenome_19_FD_205665 | JGI IMG/M metagenome (GOLD analysis project Ga0325403, IMG submission 205665) | Populus deltoides microbial communities from Bellville, Georgia, United States - Xylem-PdKOR-R4 | ecosystem: Host-associated > Plants > Phyllosphere > Stem > Wood/Secondary xylem...
AAGATTTCATGGTCAAAACTCTAATTGTGAGCAGTAGATAAAATCTGGTGACTGTAAATTATTATGATGAGTCAGTAAAGAAGGAATCAACTAGATAAAATCTGACTGCTTTTGGATGATGTTGACATCATCTAGAAATTGCAAAGCATATGAGCTTTTTTCCATAAAAGCAAATCATTTTTCTTAGGCTCATTGAAGTGGTATCTGATCTTCTCTGCATTAACAAGTAGAAGTTGATGAAGAACAGCTTATATTACCTGGTGATTTTTCACTAAAAGGATTCGTCAAAAGAACATAAAAATGAAATGCTGCAACTTCTCCCACTTTATTAGTAACTCCCTGGTTGATAATTGAGATGAGGTCTCTAAAAGTGATCGAATATGAAAAACAACAGGTCACGGGCAACCAGTGTCGGTAATGGGTGCTCGATCAGGACAAAACATAGGTTACTCGGGTCAGGTTCGGCCTTGCACACAACCAAATGCGATCTTACTGTGACCAACTACCTGTCAAAACAAGCCCCGTGGAAAATGTAGGAAAGGCATGGCACTTTAAAACCCTATTTTGGGTCAACAGTCAATAAAATCATTTTGTGAATGGAAGTATCAATTTAGGCTTGGATCCAAAACCAAAATAAGGCATGTAAGTGATAAGTATTCGAGGAATGCATTAATCTAAATGTGGAAGATCTGTCTAAAACATCACTTGCTAGTGAAACTTAAAACCGAGCATGAGGTTAGTTTAGTTCTGAATACATGGGCATGCATGGTGAGGAGATGCCTAGTAAGCCCTTCAACTATCTATCAACAAGTATATGGCAGTAGTTGCTCTGGGTTTGTTTGAGATAGAAACAACAATTAAATCCGTAATTATCTTCTAGTTTCCTTATTTTGGTCCCTCCTCCTCCTCCTCCTCCAACCTTTCCCAAAAAGGGTGAGGATAGAGGAGTTAGGAGTTCAGTTCTCGTTGGCTATAATAGTTTAGGGAGACTTGGATCAATTAGCCTCAAGTTTCTCAATATCAACAGTAATATCGTGACGAGTGAGCAACACTCCTGGCTCCTCAGTTGCTGCCAGTTCCTTCTCTTGCCTTGAAAGAAACACAAAAAGTTAAAAACAAGGGACACAGAGCACGTCAGGGAAGTATGACAAGCCACAAAACAAGACAAAAACAAAATTGTCACTTTTCCTGCGCCAAGCTATTTTAAGAAAATATCATTTACAATCACAAAACAAACTCTACGCTTCCCTTCTTGTTTTCCTTTTTTCTTCTAATTCACATTTTCTTCCTTTCTTCACCCACTTGTACTGACAATGGAAAGTGGAGAGTGGGTTTTTGTAACACGACCAACCGAGAAAGACTTGTGGAACCCAACTTCAACTGAGTTGGAGGATTCCAGACCGTTAAAAGTCACTTTTAGCGGGCCGGCCAAGTACTGGACGGATGGAATTCCGATCGGTAATGGCCGTCTTGGTGCCATGGTGTGGGGTGGTGTTTCATCAGAACTTATCCAACTGAATGGTAACTTGTTTTCCCAATTTTAATGTCAGTTAACTTTTGCTGTTTGATTTATTGCAATGCATTAGAATATAGACGGTGATAATGATATTGTTGAATTGTTTTTTTTGTAGAGGACACATTATGGACAGGGACTCCAACTGATTTTACTGACCCTGCTATACCACAAGCATTATCAGAGGTTAGAAATCTTGTTGACAGTGGTAAATTTTCAGAAGCAACTAAAGCAGCAGCAAGGATGTTTGGAAAATATACCAATGTATGTTAAGTAACACACCCTCCTTTTCTTTCTTTCCTCTCTCTTTTCTAGCGTTGATGTTTTCTTGTTCAAGCCCTTCTCTTTTCTAAATGAAAACAGATGATTAAGATCAATTTTTTGATATACCATCTTAATTTTTGTGTTCTTGTGTGTTAGTAATGAATTTCTGTTCTGAAGTATTTTAGAACTTAATGGGATTTAATATCACCATTTTTGTGTTACATTCAATTTTAACATTTAATGATTAATTCAATGGAAGAGGGTGAGCATATTCTGATGAATTTCGTTTGATGATTTAGGTTTACAAACTACTTGGTGATATCAAGCTAGAATTTAATGGTTCCACATATGCCGAAGGAACATATTATAGAGAGCTAGACTTAGATACTGCAACAGGAAGAGTAAAGTATACCGTGGATGATGTAGAATTCACAAGGGAACACTTTGTATCTAATCCAGATCAAGTGATTGTGACCAAGATTTCTGGAAGCAAAGCACAGTCTGTATCCTTTGCTGTATCTTTAGACAGCATATTAGAGCATCAATGTTACCTAACAGACGAAAATCAACTTGTAATGGAAGGAATTTGCCCTGGAAAAAGGATGACAACAGAAGTGAAGGCAAATGATGATCCAAAGGGAATGAAGTTCACTGCTGTTCTTGATTTACAGATTAGTAATGGCGCACGTTTGGTACGTCTTCTGGATGACAACAAGTTGAAGGTTGTTGGAGCAGATTGGGCTGTGTTGCTGCTTGTGGCTTCATCTTCATTTGAAGGGCCATTCGTGGATCCTTCAGATTCAAAGAAAAATCCTACTTCTGACTCTCTTCAAGCAATGAACTCAATAAAAAAGCTGTCATATTCTCAGCTTTATTCACGTCATTTAGATGACTTTCAGAATCTTTTTCACCGTGTTTCATTGCAGCTGGAGAAGAGCTCTGCTATTGGAGATGGAGTATCAGAGATCAAGAATCTTATGCCTTCAGTGATTGAAGATTTCGAAGGGAACAAAGATGTTGTGGTTCCAACAGTAGAGAGAATAAAGTCCTTTGAATCTGATGAAGATCCTTCCTTGGTGGAGCTTCTATTCCAGTTTGGTCGATATTTGCTTATTTCTTGTTCACGCCCCGGAACTCAGGTGGCTAATCTTCAAGGAATATGGAACAAGGATCTTTATCCAGCATGGGAGTATATTCCACTCTCCAATCTTCTTAATTTTTTATCTCCCTCTTTATTTCTATCTATATATGTGTAGAAGTTAGTTTTCGAGGGGAACATATGGGAGATCGAAAACAGAAGATTTAGAGTATCAGGAATTTGACTTCTACGTTTCTTTATTGCTCAAAAGTACATGACAGTATCTGAACTATTGGTTATTAATAATATCCATCATAAGTTAAAGTTAAATGATGACTTCCACTTCTTTGAGCATCAACATTTCATTTGGACTGCTACTTACCCTTGTATCTCTTTCTTCAGTTCTGCTCCAACCTTGAACATCAATCTTGAAATGAACTATTGGCCTTCCCTGCCTTGCAACCTCAGAGAGTGCCAGGAGCCCTTGTTTGATTTCATCAAATCTCTATCAATCAATGGAAGTAAAGTTGCACAAGTAAGATCCCTTTCCATTCTATCTCATATTAAAAGCATTTTGTTATTTATTTGACCCGTTTATTTATAATTTATCCCACTCACTGGACTGTTTGATTAGATTTCAATGGCAGTGGTTCTCCTCAAACTCTAGCCAATAATTAAGAAATCTCAGATTTGCAGTCACAACTGAAAGCAGTAATACTAAGATGAGGGGTGTCTCGTATTTTCACTTTTTCATCTGGGGTTTCCATGTCAAAATAGCTAGGCTACCTAGAGAGTCTTGTCCTCAAATCAGCTCTACCTGCTTACACTCGTCATCATTCTACTAGGAAGGTGCGGTACTGCATATTCATGTCAGTGTAGCATCCCTAGGTCTAAAACCAGCAACATCCCAATCTATACCCTTGATCCCTTGTGGTTTTTGTTTTATTCATTCTTCATCCCAAATCTTTCTTACTTGTGTCTCGTAATTTGCAGGTAAACTACATTACAAGTGGTTGGGTTGCGCATCACAGGTCTGACATATGGGCGAAAGCATCCGCAGATATGGGAAATCCTAAGTGGGCAATATGGCCAATGGCTGGGGCCTGGGTTTGTACACACTTATGGGAGCACTACACTTATACACTGGACAAAGTAAGAGATATATTTTTCCATAAATTGTCTGTTACCTCTGTCTTTGATCATTGGCATGCTCATTTTCTTCTCCGTGAACTAAATAGCTGTAGCTCTCCTTAATAGCTGCTGTTATGAAATTTTGAAGGACTGCTAGTACATCCAACCCTTAAAGGCATTTTCAAAGAGAACTTGAAATTCTTCTTCCTTTCTTTCACTTTCAAGTGATTCATCAATGGGGACCGTACCATGCATTTTCATCTGATGACTGAGGGGGCAGGCCGCCTCATTTTTTTGGACAAGATATTACTAAGATTGGATGGTTTCTGTGTTCTTAAGTGGTTCTGCTGCAACTTACATCAGATTATGCCTTCCCCTTTGTTGTTATTTACCATATTCTTGATGAACATCTAATGAAACTTCAGAAATTTTGTTTCTTATTTCGTTCCAGCTTCTCTTTATAATTTTTTGTTAATAGCATAATTTACTTTGTGGGGTCTGTTATGCTGATAATTTCTAAATGATAGGATTTTCTTATAAATACGGCATACCCTCTGTTGGAAGGATGTGCATCATTTTTGGTGGACTGGTTGATTGAAGGGAATGATGGATATCTGGAAACCAACCCGTCAACATCTCCAGAACACATGTTTATTGCCCCAGATGGTAATTCTGCTTCTGTGAGCTACTCGTCAACCATGGATATGGCTATCATCAACGAAGTATTTTCTGCAATTGTTTCTGCTTCTGAGGTAAAGCTTTTATTCTCAACGGCTGTAATAATCACAATTGTATTTTCTAAATTGTCTACAAACTATGTATGTTAAAAAACTGTTCAAACAGGTTTTAGGCAGAAGTGAGGATGCTCTTGTTCAGAAAGTGCTCAAGGCTCAACCAAGGCTTTATCCACCAAAAATTGCTCCAGATGGTTCTATTATGGAATGGGTAAGCGAGTAGTTTTCTATATTATAGCTTCTAATCCACATAATGAAGTCATTTCCTGCATTTTAATTGCTGAATCTGACAAGTGAAATCCTCTCTGTGGTGGTGCAGGCACTCAATTTCAAGGATCCTGAGGTGAAGCATCGACATATTTCACATCTATTTGGGCTGTTTCCAGGGCACTCAATAACCTTGAAGAAAAATCCAGAACTCTGTAAAGCCGCAGAAAATACTCTCTACAAAAGAGGTTAGCATAAATTAATTGTGACCTTTTCCCTTCAATATAAAATTAGTCTAGGGGCATTTGAGTGGAATTGTTCCATCCTGTTGCATTGCTTTTTCTGTTCTTTCTGTTTCTGATAGATTATATGTTTGAGAAAGGTTTCTTACATAAAAGTACAAAACTGTGCAAGAGTAGCTTTCAAACTTGAAAAAAGTTGTCATGCTTTGAACGCGGAAGCTCTTGATGCAGGCGCAAAATGATATAAAAAAGGTGCATTTTGGTTTCGCAGATGATCATTGTGCATGGTAAATGACTTTTAGTTGTTTCAATCTGAATCGAAGAATTCACGCAGCTACAGAATTTCATTGAAGTTCTTGGTGCAAGTGTGCAAAATGATGATATAAAGAGTAATATTCTGGTTTCAACGTCAATATGCATGCTAAAGCATTCCAAGTTTACTTTCAATGAATTGTGCAGCTGATATGCGTTGTCCACAAATGGGGATGGAAAATGTCTTTGAAGTAATTATTTGATCCTTCCTAAAATATTATGCTGTTCACAAAATCCATCTCATTCAATGGTCGTGGTTTTAATATTTGAAACTTCAGCAGGCATGGCATTACTCAGAGTATAATAGTCAGGTAATGTTGCTTTTTAATTTTCATTTAACAGGAGAGGATGGCCCAGGATGGTCGACTGTATGGAAAACAGCTGTATGGGCACGTCTACAGAACAGTGAGCACGCTTATACAATGGTTAAGCATTTGATTAGGTTGGTAGACCCGGCGGATCAGAAGATAGGTTTCGAAGGTGGACTGTACAGCAACTTATTTGCAGCACACCCTCCTTTTCAAATCGATGCCAATTTGGGGTAAGCAGCATTGTCTGTGTTGTCGCTGAAAATGCAAATGAACACTTCCCGTTCAAAAGGGCTCATCTTGATCTGGGAGACCATCAGATACCACAAACATCTGTGCATTTCTGATATTAATGATTTCACACAGATGTTCTTTTTCTTCCGCTTCTGGTTCCAGGTTCCCAGCCGCAGTTTCGGAAATGCTTGTCCAGAGTACCATGACGGATTTGTACTTGCTTCCTGCTCTTCCTCGAGATAAATGGGCAAAAGGGTGTGTGAAAGGATTGCAAGCACGTGGGGGGAATACAGTCAACATATGCTGGGACAAAGGAGATCTTCAAGAAGTTGGCCTTTGGTTGAAGAAGGATGGGAGTTGTTCTCTCCAAAGATTACATTATAGAGGAACTACAGTTACGACAAGCTTATCATCTGGGATAATTTACACATTTAATTCACAGTTGCAATGTATAAAGTCGTTCTCGCTTTCGGAAGTGGCCTTCCCTCGAGTTTAGAGATATTCTTAATTTGTTCAATTTCAATCTTGAAAAGAATATTCCATGAACATGCATTTACAAAGCCAAGGACCCTGCTCTCTCTTAAAACAAAGATATTTTGATGATTAAGAAAGAAATTGGCAAAGAAAACAACTTATTACTTCAATAATAATTGTTTTGATAAAATCATTCAAAAGAAAATAATTAACAGTGCAAGGATGAAATCATATTTTACTCCAACTAATACAATGGCAAATCGACAACGACCCCATTTGCTTTCGTCTCCATTCCCCACAACTAGAGGTGAGCGAGCACCTTTCATTTATCTGAATTTTTCGAGCTAATTTGGGCCTGAAAATTGTCAGAAGGAAAGATTTAGGGACACACTTTGGAACACCCTCCTCGTATTAAAAGCATTTTTCTTAATTTATTTAACCTTTTGTCCTTGAGATTTATCCCAGCAACCAGATCGATTGTTCGGTTAAATTTCAACGGAGGAGGGAAGAGGTTCTCCTCAAACTCTGGTCAGTAATTAAGAAATTCAGTTGTTGCAGTCAGCACCGTTAGCAGATAAGGGAGAATACACTACAGAGGAATTAGAGTCACCGCCAGCTTATCATCGAGAACAATTTGCACTTTCTAACAACGTGTAAAGGCACGCTTCCTCCTCTCACGAGTGCCGTTAGTGAGCTCTCTCGTTCCATAATCGTAAGTTAAAATAAATATATAGAAAGGAAGGAAAGTTCTCTCATCACAGACAGCATAGCTCAGTTGCAGGCTTTCAACATGTTGGGCCTGGTCATGGGCCGAAAGATACAGCTGTACCCTACACTTCATTTTCATTTCACACATCCCTCTCGTTTCCGCAAAAACCGTTTCACGTTTTCTGCTCTCTAATGGCTTGGCGCAGTGGAGGATCACTCTCGCGTTCGCTCATGTCCGCCGCCAGGGCGCCGACCCCCCGCTCTTCCGCACAGCTCCCCCGCCTCCGTCCGCCGCCCACCTCCTCCCCCCGTTTCCAATCTCGCCGCTTATCCTTCGCTCCTTCCAGGTAGCCGTTCCTCTTAGATTTTTCTTCTCGATTTCTTAGATTAAAACATCATTACCCATTTCTTCTCACTGCATGTGGCTTAATGAGCTCGTTTGAGATGGAAGGTTAAGCATTGTGGATCCTTAATTTAGAAAATTGTCAATGCTAAATCTAGATTTTGTAAGAAATCAAGAAAATTTCATTTTTCCTAAACAATTTTTGCATATTGTTCATCAATGGGCAGCTTTCTTTGTATTGTGTTTTTATAGGAACTTGGGAGAACTGGGATGCACGCAGTCGTTGTTGCCTTTGGTGGCCTCGGGGCACTTGACATCACGTCTCAATGCTAATGTGCGGGCTTTCTGTGAGCTGTCTCATGGTACCTTCTGCCGTACTTGTCCGGATCGCTAATTGTTTCTTTGTGAGTCTTACTGTTTCTAGGGCACACAACAAAGCAAAAGTTGTTAGTGAACTGCTGCCCTGAATAACTTTGATTGGGAAGAGTAAAATTTTTTTAGTTTCTTTCCTTAAGTTTGTCAAAATTACTTTATGAAGTAGATTTGTTTTTGTTGGTTTCATGAAACCTGGTTAATGAGAGGAAATGGGATTGGGGTTGATAGGGAGGAATGGAAAAGATGGGTGATGCACGTGGACTTACTGTCAGCTAAAGGCGCAGAATTGATGCCACAATTGTAGGTTTCTCGTTTTGTTCTTGTTTCTTGTTCGTAGAAAACATAAATGTAGTGCATCTGTACTGAGTCCAAAGAGAAACCAGAGCCTTAAAGATAAGTTTTGAGGCATATAGTCAATTGCTTCATACATTTCAAAATGACCATTTGCAAGGTTTTTATGTTTCTAGATTCTTATGCTGGGAGATATATCTCTCCTGATCATTTAGTTGTTCATATTGAAAGGTTTCTGTACAAATCTGTTAATATTACTTGGGCTGAAACTTGTCTCCATTTGCTTCTAAGATAACAAACACATTGCTATTAGTAGCATTTTTCTTCATTTATTGTTATTGTTGTGTTTTTTTTTTTAATATTGTCATCATAAGTTGGTTTGCAACCCACTTGTGCATATTCGTTTTTCTTTACTGCTGATAGAAAAAATAATGAGAAATCCTTTTAGTGTGTTAGTTTTCTCGGTATGGTTGAATGTAAGAGTCATTGCTTGATCCCATGAGAGACACATCTCGAGTGATGCATTTGGAAGTTAGAATTCAATGGATTCTCTTCTATCGACATGATAGGCCAGATTCAGATTTTGTCTTCCATTTTCTTCCTTTATTGTGTATAGTTTCCTGCAAATTACAAGCAAAAACCAAGGTGTATTCCTTTTCTATTTTTATTACTTGACAGCTCCATCGCAATGAAAATTGAATGTCCCTATAAGCCACTAGATTCTGTAATCTGTACTGGAAAGGCTGACTTCAAATCAATTAGCCAGTTTTCATGTGGTTATTAGCAACAAAGATTATTCCAAATTTCAGATTAAGATCTGAAATTAGAAATCTTCGAATTCAATACTTTGCTGCTATTGAACTCAAGTTTCTTACTGCTTGAAGGAATTATGCCCCAAAAAACAACGCTTTTCTGATGCAGAATTCCTGCATGGATTTTGAACCATTTACGCTGTTGTTGCAGGTACTTGAAGAGCCTTTAGATTAGCACAGCCAAGTGCAACATTGTTTGAAGGAAGTCGGTGAATGGAGTACCCTTTGGGATGTTAGGATGTTAGGCTTTTTGGAATGCATATTTAATAAAGATGTCATGTTCTATGCTACATCTGAGATCAATGTCAGATTTCCTATGCTCTTGGGACAATCAAATTTTATGGTTTTATAGGCAACTATATTTGCGTATAAGTTTATTTGCCTGTTCCTTTGATTTATACCTTGTTTCCGCAAGGTCCTGCTGTTGATGCTTCATTATCACAATCGGACCTCCTTTAGTTTCTGGAATTTCTGTCCTTGTTTATTAAATGAAAGGGTTTTCACGGGCCATCCACTGCCCCTCTGTAAGTGCTAGATGATGTGTGGTGCTATCATGGAGTAGCCAAAAGTGCAGGGGAATTCTTGGGACGTGGCTTTAACATGGTTAAAAAAAAAGCTTGTAGTTTTAACTGGACATTCCAGCATCCGTTTTCTTAAAACTAGATGCTAAATCTTTTAAGTATGGTTTCTAGAACTTGCATTGGTATTGGTGAGATTTTGTTCCATGCAATGGCTGGGTTGCTCTCCAAGGAGAGAAGTATGAATTTCCCAAAAGTTATTGATGGTGACGAGCAAGGTACAGTCAAGTAGCATAAGGTTCAGATGCTGCATCTGAATTATGTTTACCTTTTGACTCTCTTGTGGAGGAACACCTGGTGAACGCATGGGATGCCACACCTGACTAGTGTCTCATATTAGTTGTAATCTATGAACAAACAGCACGAGGGCTGTCGTTTTCAGCTCGTGCACCAGGACCCCGCTCCATATTGGTGGTGTCAATCGTGTAGCACACTGTGCATCCATATTTTGGCTTTAATGTCATTGCATTTTGTGAGGATCTGAGAAGGTGCCACCTCCAAACACCTTCATTTTAATGTGCCTAATGCTAGTCTAGAAGCTGAAAAGAGAGCTCTCTACTATCTTGAGATCAAATGATGTCAGATCCGTACAAGTATAGCTTTCCAGTCAGACTGTTGGTAGCTTTTGATACATGGGAATGGATTGGGATAATACAATCTTACTCGTACTGGTGTTTTAGTGGATGGAGCCCATGTGGAATGCAACGAAAGACAGTTTTAATCACGTCTCGTGTCCTGTTTTTTTTTCCCATTAGACAGTCTTATGATGCTCAGTTTCATCTGCTCATCAAATACATTATTGGGGTCATTCAATCCTATGGGCTTGCTGAGAAAAGTCAAGAAGTTTGACGAATTTGAATGTTAATGAGGAAGCTCAGAACCCGTCCTGTGCAACAAAGAAACAACCGAATAAGCTCTTCAGATGATTTACCACTCGTTCTCCTTTGTACAGGAAGCTTGTGCCATTCTGCAACAGCCCATTGGCTAAATAAAAGCAGTTGAATCGATACTCGGTAAAAGGGTAGAATTCGGGGCCACATTCAACTTGTTAAACGTCCATATTCTGCATGAACTGATCCCAGGAAAAGGCAAGTCATGAATGAACATCAAGTGGTTGGCATTTTATGTTATAGTGAGCCCTGTTTATTTGTTTGTCTTTGTATTTTAAAAATGTTTTTGAAATTTTATTTTTTTTCAAATTAATATTTTTTTTATATTTTCATATTATTTTGATGCGCTGAAATTAAAAATAAAATTAAAAAATATAATATAAATATTTAAAAAAAACAATCACTAACAATGTTTTCATTTCCAAACACACACCATGTTGTCCATTGAAGCAAGCCATCGGCCCATGAATAGTGATGGATCTCCTGATTGTCCCAATTACGTAAGAACTTTGCCTTCCAACAACAGAAAACTTGTTCCCAGAAAATCTGCTTCTCTCTTCTTACACCGACAGCACATGAAATGAAACGAACTTGCATCACAGCTGGAAGTGACACACAAGAGTAGCCAAGCGGAGCTTTAACCACGGAGATCCTTGTGTCCATCCTTTTCCACCTCCGAGCTAGTTCTTCCAAGAGAAACTAACGTGAGTCGAGTTTCTAAAAGAGATGGACAGGTCACTTTGCATCACCACACTATTCGTATTCCATTTTTTTATTTTTTTTTATGCACTTACAGTGGTACATTGATTAAAACCATTTTGTGTCGTTCTCGTTTGACCAATCGTACTGTTGAAGCCAATTCAACCATTTTCAATTGCTCTCCAATTAACGGATGTGATGTGTCACCAAATGATGCATGCTGGCATCCTCTTATATCAGAAACAGATTTGATTTCTTTTTATTTTTGTGTTTTAAAAATATTTTAAAAAAAACTAAATAATTTTTTTTAATTATTTTAATATACTAATATCAAAAATATTTTTTAAAAAATAATTACTCAGAACACCTTTGACCTAACTATCAAGCGAAGCAGTGTTTCACAGGGGAGACGCCCAGATGCAGCTATTAAAGTCCCAAAGCGAAGGAGAATTATAGCCCCAGAAAGTCTAGAAAAGAGAGTGTCGTACGAAATCCCTTTGGCCGTTTATGTTTGAGTCTTCTCCGGACAAACCCTTCTTACCACTTGACGTAACATCAAACGGGAAAAATTTAAACCTGAAAAACTCCATTAAAAAAACAGTTCAAAAGGACTCTAAAGCATTGTCCTGTGTAATATCAAGTGCCACATGAATAATGGGTAAGGAATCAGAAATGGACAGATTGCGAAGGTTGTGCGTTGGTTAGGAGTCAGAGATGATCCTGATTGTGAATGATAGAAAGTTGACTAGAGCAGTGTGCTAAACATCAAACAATAGACCTAACTCCAAATTTGTCTTTACCCAACTGTTCATTTCTACATCCTCGTGACGTTAGTGGAGTGTAATTATGCATCGAAGGATAATATTCAGCACCGCATGTAGCTACAAGAAAAAACCAAGTTGCAAGCTTCATAGACCAAAAAACAATATACCTTTTCCAGTGCTCCAAATCCAAGGATTATGGGACAATTCTCAGTCTATGCCTGCTCATTTTAACTGTCAACGACACAACCTCTTATCCTCGGCCTGTTCCCACAGGTCTCTAACCTCTCTTAGGGCACGCTTCTCTCTAAGAAAGGGAGAAGAAAAAATTATTATATTATAACATTCAAAGCTCCACAATAAGTACAAATGGCTGGCAATGCACTTTTATGTTTGTACATGAACATTGGCCACCAAGCGTTTAAAAAATCAGCCCGGGAAACTCCTAGACGAAGACCCCCACATGGATAGTCTTGTCTAAAGGAAAACAATATTAAACTGGCAAGAGACCACTCTATCTTATTCTTGCTTTAAACACAATTATTGGCATTTCCCTGGGTCCCATCACGATTCAGCCCCCACCAACATTAAATCAAAAGGCAATTAGAAAACAAAGGAACCCTACCACCACTGAATTCAATATTTCCATAGAGCTTTGAAGCTTATCTCTTACTCACTTCTCCGAATAGGAAATGCATCTTTTCAATGTCGTTATCACATAACATACCGACTTGACAGCATTGAACACTACAAATGTCCCTCTTGGTAACTTGTGCCCACCATTATAGAAATATAGTGTTTACCTTAGATACGCTGAAGAAGAAAAGCATTGAAACAGATAGTTATTGTGAATAAGAATCATTTACTGGTGATCCTATCCGCAGAGATGGATGGCTTGCTATCAACAAAGGGATCCAACTGTAATCAAAATCACTTGATAAATGGACACTTCTGCACGTTCACATTTATCTATGAAGGTGAGTAGATCCACCCATCCACCCATCATCTACGTAAATAAACCCGAATCTTAGAACCTTTATACTGAAGACAGATAAGTAAAGCAATTTTATATGTTTACGTGATATAAGAAGCACTGAAGGCAGAATCAACTAATTGTAAGATCATGAGTTTGACGACGGATGGAATTATTGTTGATTGTCAACCATGAGTTTCCATAGTTACTCCAAAAGAGAACCATGAAAAGTTGGCTTGATTTGAGGAGTGAAAAGGTAAAGAAGGTGGAAGAAAGTGGGGAATCCTAAGCTTGACAAGGGCAACGGTAAAATGACATAAGCATTGTCCCATGATACACCAAGCCACTAGTGGGGTTGCTGAATTGAGACCAAATAAACTTAACTTCATTTCCATTGTTAAATCTATCTCCGTTTGTTTCCCCTCTCCTACTTCGATCTAAACCTTCAAGTCTGCCGCGGTTCTTCCACCATTTCCCTATTCATCTCCCCTCCACACACCTCTAAGAAAGTTCAGATTGGTGAAGATATGATCCTCCAGGAAGAAGCAATTGAAATAAAAACCCCCAAACACCAAAATGAGATGTTGAACAGGAACAATAGCAATGAAGGCTATGATGATAACAATCCAGGAGAGTGGCTGAATCTGAGCCTAGGTGGAAATTCACCCTCAACAGCAGGAGATTATGACTCACAATCACGACCCACTTCTAGCAAGGTTTTCTCATGTAACTTCTGTAGAAGGAAGTTCTTCAGCTCACAGGCACTCGGGGGTCATCAGAACGCCCACAAAAGGGAGAGGGGTGCAGCGAGAAGATACCACTCCCAGAGGATGATGACAATTATGGGTTTGCCAGTGAATTCTCCGATGGCTAGATCACTTGGGGTCAGGCCCCACACCCTTGTGCACAAGCCAAATAGAGATGGAACTGCTATTGCAGGGAGATTTAATGAAGCCAGTTCAGGATTTGATATGTCATGGATGCCCTTCACAGTTGATGATACAACGGATTTGACATGGCCAGGCAGCTTTCGCTTGGATCCACAACCACCAGAGACATCATCAGAGTCACTCAAGCTTGACTTGAACCTTCGACTCTAATCAATCCCTTTGTTGTGGTTCCAAATTTTCTTCTCGCAGAACAGATTTTGACGAACCATCTAATACAGAAACTAATACAGGCGGGCAACCAACCTTATGAAGTGTTAAACATCATACAGATTCTGCCTGGTTCTAGAAGAAACATGGAAAATGCTCTGCCAAGTGTGCATGTCATGTACGAGAAACCTAGAAAATACCCCTACTCTTCAGTTCAATTTCTGGAAAAATAAATGCCAGATAACCATATTTATATGGCAGCTAACTATAGGGATTCCTTCAATCCTAATCATCAACTTCCAGTTTTGAGCCACTGTACATTTCTTTTTTAAGTGATCATGAAGTTTTTCTGGTACAATAATCATACCATTTCACGCCATCAGTTATTAAGCTATCTTTTTTTTAAATAATGATAATGCAGTTTAACATTATTAGACATTTTTACTTATTTTAATTAGAAGTTGTATATGCAGTGTTTTTTTTTTTTTTTTGGTGCAATAATTATCCATTTTACACCACAGGTAATTATTCTTTTACACATATAAGTTATCTTAACTTACAAACATTGATTGGAACATCTTAACGATAAAAAGCAAAGAAGGGAAGGATGATAATGGAAGGAAAACAATAACACCTAACAATATGGCTCTCCATGTGGCATCTTGCATTTCACATTACCTTTTTTTTCTGCTTATATGTTCCAAAATTAGTAAAATATCACAAAGATCCATTTCGCTGACCCAACTAATTTGGGATTAAGGTTTGGTTGATATTTTTTTTGTATATGACCTAAAGATAACCTGGCATAGACAAAGTTAAACTGGCCATAAGAAAACAGCAACTACCTGAAGAAAGGTGAACCTGAATCTAACCTCTGTACAATACACCAATACTCTAGTCCATGGAATTGTACTACCCAAGAAGCAAAGTAAATTTGATATAATACATAAACTCTTCTGCTATTCATAATGGCACACTTTTCCTAGCCTTTATGGCCCTTATCTTCTTGCATAGCATGTTTAGCTTGTATCAGTTTCTCCAATGTTGCACACAACTCTTTCATCCAGTGCTCAAGTGTTTCGTTTGCAAATTCCATTCCAACATGCTCAGTTAACCATACTCGCTCATAGGCATATTTTTTCAAATACAACTCTATTTTATAGGTGTTAATCAGTTGAAAATGTCGATCTTCTAAGGCCCAACTTGATTTTCTCCATGAATATGGTCGGGAAACACCAAGTAGCAATGTCATATAAGGGGATATTATCTATCATTGATGGTGGCTAGGTTTTCTTCACCCTTGTAAAGAGTTCTGTGAACTCTTCGCTTCCCTATTCTCTTGTCATCTGTGCACTTCTTATCCTCCTTCATTCACTTAACAGTTGTGATGCATTTCAGTTGATAGAAACACTAAAAAAGCTTTGTGGCCTTCTTATTGTGCTTCTTTTCTACACTCTAAAAATGGCTCATATGTTCTCCTAGTGCTTATATATCTCAGTTTATCCTAGTCGCAATGTCATGTTCATGTATTCCAATTAGTTTCTACATCATATTCTCACCTGATTCATGGAAACAATTATACAAACATGTACAGAGAATATCTTAAACTAATATCTTTGTTTATCCAGAGGATATTGTTTTTTTTTTTCCTCTTTCCACAAATAAATCCATAAGATAGCTTGTTGATGTAACAAGAGTGACTTAAAAACCCAGTAGGAGAATTGAATCCACCAGAAAGGACTTGATTTCTATATGACATCAACATAGTAAACAATTCAAATCTTCATGCACAAGGACAATTTACAGCCTTACAAGTTACTTTGGACCACAAGCTTTTGAGTCTTATGCATGATGACAGGAAGCTTTTGGCTGATGATGCTTGGATCACTATATGAAGCAGCATCAGTAGGATATCCTTTCTGCAAAATAACATTACAGAAATAAAATGCATGAGGATAGGAAAACAGTCGCTACATGTTACACAAGTCAACCATGCAACAGTTAGAAATATATCTATGCAAGGCTCTAAATACCTACAGAAAAAATAAAAAATAAAAGCTGATATCTTTCTGAGAACTGGAAGACAAATAAAATTCAATATTAGCTGATTTAGATAGCCTATGTGGATGCATCTTAAGAGATCTATATCCAAAAACATAATGAATTTCAGTATAATACTGTGATATTATATCAATGCAATATATTTACATGCGCACCAGGCCACACACTTCCAAGTAGAACCAACTTATGGGGAACTTTTGTAGAAATACCCAATAGTGCAGAAATTACAAGATTCAAAGATGTGTAAAGAACAGAAACATGTATTTTAGACAGCAGCATGTCCTGTGCCTAAAGTTTCGCATGACATGCTAGAGAGCTTATTCAGTTCATCCTCTAGGGAATATTCTGTATCTGTCTTTTCTATCCAGATTTGCTTGCCTTTTCGCTCCTCACTCTTTTAGATACATTTTTTGAAAGCTATTTGCACACAACTGCTATTTTTATAACAAAAAACAGGTGATCATTCCCATGATGACACTCAGAAAAGAATCCATCTCTATCATGAAAGAGTAGAAACTTGGAAAATAAAGCTAATGAAATAGTCATTCTCATGAACACATACAAGCAAGCATGTTCAAAGACACACATCTAGCCATACATGTGCTCATTATTATGGTTGTGTGTGTGTGTGTGTGGAGAGAGAGAGAGAGAGGTTACAGTAGCCAGAGCTTGAAAGGTGGCTTCTCTCCAGCAGCTTTCTCGAAGAATGACAGGATTTGCACTATCACTAAAAGCACAATGCATACGAGTATCCCTTAATCTCATTAACACTCCATCAACTCTAAGCTGTAACAGAAGGGGGTGAAAAAGAGAGATTGATTTGGTGAAACAATGTAAAAAGTGAAGAAAAAGATGTCCCCTTTCAGGAGAAAAAATTGTTTAGAGCTTCTTTATACTAAGCATCGATGCATGCACACATGCAGATGCATAGAAATAGAGCTGTTTTTACTGCAATGGATGAGAAAATTGAGTAAATAATGATGATTAACTCACCCAGAAGCGCAAAAGAAGAAACCAACAACTTGGCATGACTCTCTACAAAATTCAAAGAGGACACAAACAGTTCTTTAGCAACTGATTATCAGCAGCATATCATATCAGTGCTTGGAACAATTAGTAAATATTTTAGCATTTACCACTTTTACAGTTAAAAGTGAAACCCCATTATCAGCCAGTTCATCTTCATACAAAACTACCTGTGGAATTAAACAGATTATTTCATCAAGATACACCCACAAATGCCAGGAAGAGAAAATGAATATGGTTTTATGAATTTATGATCCTAGTGTAGCACAAGGAGTCAACCTCATCATAGAAAAGAATAGGTTCTTTTGATGCAAGTGCAACCACATCAATTTGCTCTTCACAGTCTTCCCAACAGGGGCTGCAGCTAGCCTCCAAAATTTCCCCACTGTCTTTCTGATCACAAAACCAAGGATATGATCTCATATTGGCATGAGGAAGAGGATAGCCATTTTTTTATATTTAACAAAAGCTTAATTACACTATATCTGAGCCAACTTATGACTGCTATTCATCAGAGATCAATCTCAGCCATAAATAACATAATTTTTTTATATATAAAAAAAAAACCCATCATTTCATAGCCTTTACAGTAAACCCAAACATCCTAAAAAAAGTTTTAATCAGGAACTATTTTAGAAGCTATCAACGTTTTGAAGGGAAAAAATGACAGAATAAAGCATAAATAACGAAGAAAAGAAAAACAGAAAATTTAACATTAAAATAAAAAATTCAAACATAAAAATTCTCAATGAGGACATGAATTAATCCATCAAGTCCGCAAGTTGTGTTGAACATGGCTTCAACAAAATATTTTATTCCCCTCCAAACACAACACAACAAAAAAGTTTTTTGAGTAAAAGAACAAACCTTCTCCATATCTAATCCAATTGTTTCAGAACCACAATAAGGCGTCGTGAATGTATAATCATAATCCAATATCACCTGTTGGAATGGTTTGCTGCAAATTAAATTCAAAAGTGTTAACACAAGCCAAAAACAATCTCTCTTAACTAAACTCTCACACATTACTAAATCAAAAATTCAAACAATTCAACTGTCTATTACCGCAGTGCACTTCAGGATGCCGTACATTTGGATGTAATTAAATCCAAACAAAATGAAACAAATTCTTAAAATTACCTTCTAAATTTCCATTGTGCAGCAGCAGGAACTTCGACCGGCGGTAAAGCCTCTTTTTTCCAGCCAGTCAGGGCATCAAATGCATTAAAATGAATTTTGGCACCACTAATTACATGTTTAAGCACCAAACAACTTTCTCCAAAAACCATCTCTGGTAAATGAGAAGTTTCTAGCTTCTCCTCCCATCTGCAGCGTTCACAGCAAGCATCAAAGACTCAAAATTAACAATTTGTACTCAGGTGCTCATGAGAAACTTAAAATGATTGCAAATTTGAAACTAATTTAAAGAGAAAGAGAGAGAATACGTGATCACAGAGGAGGACTTGAGAATGGAGCCCTTGTAGGATACGATTTCCCAGCCGTGGATGCGTAGTCCATGGTGGCCGTCGGTTAAAATCTCGGCGCCGGCGGCTTTAAGGTCTTTGTCATCTACTTCCAACTCCATTGCGGTGATTTTTTTCGGTTGCTCTGCGGCTTTTCTGCTTTGCTTTGGCCTTTCTGGGTTTAAAGTTTTAGGAATTTCGGGTACGAGATTTGGCGGGTTCGGGTTGGGCCGAAAAAGAACATCCAATTTGGTAATATTGTTTTTAAGAATAAATTAGGCAGTTCATGAATGATTACTTTTCTTTAACTTAATTTCCATAATTTTATTATTATTATTATTATTATTATTAT
>Ga0325403_1001639_pt1 | contig 18914 bp, 15 predicted proteins | sample PopdelMetagenome_19_FD_205665 | JGI IMG/M metagenome (GOLD analysis project Ga0325403, IMG submission 205665) | Populus deltoides microbial communities from Bellville, Georgia, United States - Xylem-PdKOR-R4 | ecosystem: Host-associated > Plants > Phyllosphere > Stem > Wood/Secondary xylem...
GTTTGTGTGAGGCCAATTATATGGCTAATAATTTTGTAAAATAAGATGTGAGAAGAACATATACGTCTTCGTAGCTTGAATTTAAGAGTTAGTTTTGGATATACTCGAGAGTTTATTTTAAACAACTGTATGGTGATTTGGTTTCAATTGTCTTTATATTTTACATAATTTTTGTATTTGTCTTGATTAGGTGTTGTTATGCTCACTACTAGAAAATCTACGAATATAAACAGAAACACCGACGGATGAATTCCATCGGTATATTGTAGTAATTTTTACCGACCGAATTTTTTCTATTGCTAATTTCATCGGTATTTACTGACGGAAATATGTTGTCGGTATATACCAAGGGAATCCCAGTCGGAATGAAGGAAAAAAAAATCCAAATAGTTTGATGACGTTTAAGTTTTTACATACCCTATTATCGACGGAATTACAATGGGATTCAAACAGGCAAACCGTATAGTGACGTGCCATTTATACCGACAGAATTGCCAACAGAGTCACCGTCGGAATAATTCTGTTGGTAAATCTATCGGTAATAGTTAATATATAACCTGCCGCTCGACCCTCCTCTCTCCCCTCCCTTATTTCTACTTCTTCCTTAAAAAACCTCTGCAACAAAACAGCTCCCCCCACCCCCCCAACATCCCCCTCGTCTCAACACAACTCATCCTTTCACAACTTTTTCAGTCACAACAACACTCTATTAGACAACATTTGTGTTCTGATTGAAATTTTATTGTAGATTTTCCATCTTAAGTAAGCAAATCTATCATTTTTTTTAAATTCGAACACAATTTTAAAATGTTAATTTTTTTATTGCATATTTCTGTAGTATATGTATTTTATTTAAGTGTTTACTTGTTTTATTGTTTTTTCTCAAACAAAGTTGTTGTATGGATTTATGATTTTGTACATGTTATGATTTGTTTTAGATTTTATAAAATTATATTTGTTTGTAAATTATTGAAACTTATCAAATTACCGACTTAGGTGTGTTGTGATGAAATAAATAATAGGTCCGTTTTATATATTTGTCAATTTTATTGCCGAGTTGTAATTTTTGTAAATGTGTACAAATTTTTGTATGTACGTAGATAATTAATAATGAATTAAAAAAAGTATTAAAGTAGGTTTAATAATCTTGAGTTAAACCAATATTTTTTCAAATTTATTTAGTTAACATAGTTAATTAATACTTGTTGTCATCATTATTTGATATAGATTCGATAGAAGTGATGAACAATCATTCATAGATTTATCAAGATTCACCCAATGATTACGGATGATGGATTAGTGTAATGGGGTTTAGGGTTTTATTAATTACACAACATTTAATCATTTGTTCCTCACAAGATCATGGTAGAAAGAATGGCTGGGTCAACTTAGTGCTAGCAACGTGCATGGAGTTGTAGATGACAACACTAATCCTTATAGAACTATGGTTATGGATGCGATGGAAATGAATCAGAGCAATGTCGGTCAATGTTCAATCATAGATGAAGAACCTAATGCAGATGCGACTATATTTTTTGATCTTTTGAAAGATTCTAATGAACCATTATGGGATGATTGCACAAATCCTAGTAAATTATCAGTCGTTGCACATATGTTTACCATCAAATCAGATTATAAGGTGAGAGAAGCTGGTTATGAAAAAATTGTTGAATGAGCGAGAAGCATTTTACCTGAAGCGAACAGACTAAAAGAAAACTTCTATATTGCTAAGTCCATGATGAAAACTCTTGGTCCAGGATACCAGAAAATTAACATGTGTCCAAACTTCTACATGTTGTATTACCTTGAAAATACTGAGCTGATCGAATACAAGACATGTGGGCATTCTCACTATAAACCCAGAACTAACAAGTGAAGGATTTTTGTCACACATAAAAAACTTAGATACTTTCCAATCACATATAGACTGTAAAGGTTATTCATATCATCAAAGACTGCTGAGCACATGACATGTCACCAATCACATGATGTAGTGGATGGAGTGATGGTGCACCCTTCCGACGGTAAAGCATGGAAACATTTTAACAATATGCATCCTTACTTTTTAGTTGAATCATGAAACGTGAGAAGTGAACTATTCCCCTCCCCTAGACACTGTTCATAGAACATCACACCAATAAAATTATCGACGGTTTGTGTTCATCGGTGTATTTCAGAGGCGAAGGGAATTGTTTCCCTCCCCTGGGCACTGTTCATGAAACATCACACCGATGGTCTGTCCGTTAATGTGTTCCAAAGATAAAGGGAACTGTTCGCTTCACATATCGATGATGGCAATTAAACTTTACTAACTGAGTGGTAGGTTTTCCGACAGAATCATCGATGGACAGCGAATTCCAACGTGTTGGTAATTAATGTATCTCTAACAGTTTACTATTTATTATTTTACCGACGAAATCATGAACGGACTGAAAAAAATCTAGAGGGGTTTTTGAAATTTTTAGTGCGAAATGAAAATTTTAAGGGGACATTATCAAGGGAATCATCGATAAACAATTTAAAAATAATAATATTTAATAGTCTGTTGGTAATTTCATCCATAAAATCTAGTATAAAAACTCCACGAGCGCACCAGGCCTTCATTTTATTCGGTTGGCTTAAAAACATTGCTCTTCGTTTTATTCTCTAATTTTTCAATTTTATATTTCAAATATTAAGGCTACAAATTAAACCTCATTTCTTTTAACACAATCAAAAGGTATTTGTGGTGAATGTTTTGACATATTTTCTTCTCATTTTTCTTCTTTTCTTTAGTTTATTAATAATGTATTTGTTTTTGTTTTTTTTATATAACACATAGTTCAACTCTGAAACTAAGCACGCCATTAAGGTGAGAATTTTTCATACCTAAGGTCTAAATTTGTTTTTGTATTGTTTTTTCTTTTTTTTTGTCTATGTTTTTGTCTATATTGCAATAATGTTTTATTATTTTGTTGAATTTTAATTGTTATTGTCAAATTTGTTGTTCAATATAAATTGAATATATAGGATTAAATTTAATTACAAAAAATTCTTGTCAATTTAGGATTAAAAATATTATCATGTAGAAAATGAGAATTTTCTATAAAATTGAATTATTCAAAATTATTGGTAGAAATTAAATAAAATCAATTTGTTTGTAGCATATATGTTGTCTATTTGTAGGACAAAAATTTTTAGGTAGTTTCTAGTATAGGAAAGGTGCTGCCGAATTTTTAAAAAAAAAATTAAAATTTTTTATCCAAATATTTATCAAATTTGTGTAGATGCATATGAGAAAATCAAGTTCACGTCGTGAGCACATGATTGCAGCTAGTTCTTCTAGCAGCGATGATGACAATAATGTGTCATTAGGTGCCGACCAAGAAGAGACTTGAAGCACGTACATCAACTCACGACACTACCTTTTCAAGTGTGGTTCCACAACGTAAAAGAGGTATCCCTTCATAGTAGGATCCATTCAACTGCAAGGATGAGGTGCATTGGAAAGACGACCTTTCAATGCAAGTTTGTTTTGCTTTGAGTTGGCTTATATTTAACAATTTATGAACAAATAATATTTCATTAAAATTATCAATTTTCAGGTTCACAAACATTGAGGCTGCCCGAATGATAACATCGACATTTAAATTGTCAATGGAAATTCTATTGTTTCAATGGAGTCAGGTTTCCAAACATCCTGATTGGAAGTCACAGGTCGATGCATGGTTTACAAGATTTAAGGTTAGTGTTAACTTAAAATATTTACTATTTTTTATGTTAATTCCTTTACTTTATTGAAATTATTGAATTTTTTTTATATATAAATGTTTATTGCAAGGCTAAATTTGAGTGGGATAAAGCAAATGATAATGTTGCGAGTGAGGTTTGAGAGAATCACGTTGCAACTAGGTAACATAAAAAATAATATGATAATTTTTTTTGAATTTTAAATATTAAAATTTTATTTGTCATTAACTCATTTATAATATGTTTGAATCATATAGGTTGCATGATATTTGGTATGAGACAAATCAAAAAAATATACCAAAGAAAACTCTACTAGGCTGGAATGACATGACGGTTTAGAAGGATTTCAAGCTGCCATACATCCCAGATAATTTATGCAGCACGTGATGTCCGAGCATTTCACATGATGCTCACAGTCTGGTGCGAGGAACCAGAGCATGTAAATTCATGGTTTAGTTACCACGCACACCGGCGACTTTGTTCTGTTTATTTCGCATGCGAAGTGAATGGTAAGAGTTATTTTAATCACAACTATTTTTAATTATTATTTTTATTTATAAATATATTTAACTGACAATAATTTTTTCTTTCAGACTATGATTCTTGGACGTGAGCCAAACCTAATAGAGCTTTTTGTGAAGATGCGCGTGCGGAGTGAAAACTGCCAAAAAGAGGTGCAGTAGTTCATCAACAATCGAGCTCAACACTTTATGGTATGTTTGTTGAACCATTATCAATCATAAGTTATTATTTTCTTGAATTTGATGATTTCATTTTTTATTTCTAGGAGACATATAACAGTTGATTGAAGGAGAGATACAGGGACAATTCTTCGACCCACTTGGATTTTGATCTGGATTTGTGGATGGAAACAGAATTGTCTGGTGGACCCAATAGAAATTGAGTGTATGGACTCTCCAATACTACAACCGAGAACTTGCGGATGGCTTGTAGTGTTTCAATCGTTGGGAGGTTGCAATCGATATCGAGCACTTAGTCTCTGGAGTTCGCGGCCTTGTTATAGCAAGGAGTGCAAGAACATACAACCCATCTAAATAAAAAAATATGAATGACTCTTTGCGGATTATAAAGAACTCCTCCGAACGGTTATGGATATTAGATCACAAATGGGTGATACACGTGCATCTTCTTATTAGCTCTATGGTCTCGAGAATGACTAGTCTCCTCCTTTAGCACAACCTTTGTTCTAGTTTCATTGTATTTGAATGTGTAAATTTGTAATACATATTTGGCTTTCATATTAAGATAATTTATTTTTGCATACTTGAATTTTATACAAATTTAATTTTTTTAAAATTATTTTCTTTTTCTAGTTAATAGATTTTTTTAAAATAGATTTTTTAATTATTATGGACGGGGTTACCAATAGACTCATTTAAAAGTATCTATATATTAGTTCCAAATACTTTTTTATATCTCAACTTATGAGAACAATATTTTTTTTCATAAAAAAAGAACACCAAATATACTACCCTCAACAATTATAATTAATATCCAGTATTAATAGAGCATCAACCATGAATATTTAATAACAATGTTTTGATTAAATAAGAATATCATAATTATAACCACTTTATAATTTTATTTGCAAAATATTTTTATCTGAAGAACTTTATATTTACTCTAAACTCAATTAAAAAAATTGTTAATAATAAATATATCTTATATAAATAAAATAAATATTACATATATGATAAGAATCATGTCTTGTGTTTTAAATTACATAAAAAATTCGGTAAAAAACTAGAGGAAGTATGAAAAGATGGGCAAGATATGATTTTGGTTGCGTAAAGAATTTTTATAACTCAATTTAATAGTTTTTTTTAAACTATTTTTTTACCTTAATGACTAAAATCTAACATATATGTAAAATATGTTTAAATTTAGACATAACAAGAAGAAGTATTTAACATTATGTTTGAATAAACACGAAGTATTTTATTATAGATGCAAAAAGCAAGGCCGTCGACCTGCGCTCCTTCTAGTTGACCCCTAATCCATGGCGAGGGCTAGGCGGTGGGAAATGGCCAAATGGGGCTCGTCGGTGGGGCACCACGAGTACGCCACTGACAAATGAGTGGCCCTTCTAGTCCACGAGAGGTGGCTGCCAATCTTGTTTTTGTTCATTTCCTAGTTGATCTTTTTTGAATTAAAATCCAACTACGTGGTGCTGTGTTAGCAACCCGGGAAGGCCTCACTACATACCAACCTCATCACTGTCTGGCTACGAAGCAGAATGCATGGTTAGTTCTTTTCTAATCTCAGAAGAAAAAAGAAGCAAGTGTTGATCTCTAATAAATCATGGTGTGATGTACGTGCTGCCATAAATGCTTCATGCCAACCCATGTATATCATCGTTGCTCTGTTAATTAATTTATTATTCTTACTATTATTATCAACAACCAAAGGCAAATCACTCTTCCTTTCCTTAAAAAACTATTATTTATTGTAATAATATCCTTTTCTTTCTTCTAATTTTATTATTTACTATTAAATTTATTAGTGATTGAACTTCATAATTTATTTTAATTATTTTTTTACGAGATTATCATAGTTTCATAACTCGAGTTAAAAGTTTTACAGGTTAAACCGACTAACTCGAGTTTTTTTATTCTTTTTATAATTAAATTATTTTTTTAATTTTATCATTCATCATTTAGATTGATTGAGAATAAAACTTTACAAATTTGTTTCAGTTTACTTTCTATGAGGTTATATCAATCTCATACCCTAAGTCAAGGGTTTGACTGGTTATACCGAGTTGACGTAAGTTTTTTTTTTTAATTGATTTTTTTTCAATTTTATCATTTAATTCCCCTCCTGACAAAGTACTGTTCATTGGAATAATACTTTTTTTTCATCATTTAACATTAGATTTATTGAAGATTGAGTTTCATAATTCATTTCGATTTACTTTCTATAAGGTTATTCTAGTTTAATGACCTGATTCACGAGTTTTGGAGGTTAATTCAAGTTTGTTTTTTGCTTTTTTGTAATTGGATTCTTTTCCAATTTTATCTTTGACCATTTGAGTTGATTATGAATTAAGTTTTATGATTTCTTTTTTTATTTGATTTTTATGAGGTTATCTCAGTCTCATGACCCGAGTTAAGAGTTTGACGGGTTAAACCGAGTTGACTCAGATTTCTTTTTTGTTCTTTTCTAATTGATTTATTTTTCTCAATTTTATTATTCAAAGTTGAATTTATTGGTAATTGATTTTTATAATTTTTTTATTTTCTTTTTATTAGGTTATTCTAGTATTATAATCCAGGTTTAACGAGTTAACTTGGGTGTTTTTTTGTCATTTTTAATGATTTTGTTTTTCAATTTCATTCTTTAACATTGAGTTTATTGAGAATTGAACTTCAATATGTTTTTTATTTGTTTTCTTTGAGTTTATCACAGTCTCATGACTTGACTTATAAATTTCAAATGTAACCTAGGTTGACCCCAGTCGATCTAATATTTTTTCATCTAAATATTTTTTTTAAAATGATGTCGTTTTGAAATTTATTTTAGTCAAATTATCTTTTTCTAATTGTCCAAGTTGCCTTTTGAAACGCCCCAAACCTTTTAATGGAATTTGCACACTTTCAACGATTATGTTTATGAAAAATGGGGAATGTTTTCTCTTTTTATAATATTATAAAGACATAATTTAGTTATAATATTATAAAGACATAATTTAGTGTGGTTACAACACCTTATAAATTACAAGCATAACTAGTCTACAATTACAACAGTAATCAATACCAGAATCTATCTGATAAGAAAAGTCTAATAGCTCGATAACTTTTGTATAAGGACTAAGGCCTTCAGAAGAAAATACCTAAAAAACACATAAGACCATGAAAATTGCCTTAAGTAATTACATCATTATGATTATTATATTTTACAACTATATGAATAAAATTAATATCATTAGCCCTTTCTATAAGCACATTAATCTATGTTTTTTTTAAAAAAATTAATTCATTATCATCAACTATTGATGAGCTCTTCTTTTTCATTAAACACATTTAACCATTGTCATCACACATGTAAACTACCTTTTAATTTACCATATATTCCATAACCCTTCTTAGTAATTTTTTCCACTCACCTCTTTTTTGTTTATGGAATCCATTATAACGTTTCCATTTCATATTCCCTTTCCACATCGTATTTTATATGTACCCATTTTATCTTATAAGTGTATTTAGTTCATTTTGTTATTTCATTTCATAACCCCCTTAATTCATATCACATTTCATTTCTAATTACCATCATATGCCCTCTCAGCTTTCACAACCAACTTAAATCATTAGTTCATCTCATCATCCATTTATATTATTATTGGCTTATCAATATCACTTTTAGTCTCAAGGACTATCAAAACTAATCCAATTAAAATTTTAAACTCAATGTACTTCCAGTTAATTCTAGCTTGAACATACATATCTTCTATTCTCATATACTTTACACTCATCAGGCTTCTTCAATTCTTTTTAATCTTAAGTATTTCTTAAACTTATATATGGAACATTTCAATGTTTTTTTTTCCAACTTAAATATTTCTTATATCCATTGGTGGCAAGTTCCAATATTTTTCCATCTCAAATATTTCTCATGCCCCTTTAAGACACATTATATTATTTTTCTCACTCAATTAATTTTCGTGCTCATTTATAGCACATTTCAGTATTTTTCCAACACAATTATTTCTCATGCCCATTTATAGCACATTACAATATTTTTTCCCCACTCAATTATTTTTCATGCTCGTTGGCTCATTTAAATAATAATTATATCTTATCCATATATTTCTAGATTTATCCATTCATCCATAAGTTTGATTAACACTTTAATCAACTTATTAGATTCATTTGATCCACTTCTGTATTTGAACCCATACTTTTTATTGTTCATAATCACTAATTATTTTAGGAAACTGTAACTCATACTTCAAGTCTAATAACCCTCACTATTGTAGTTAGGTTAACATTTAAAATACTAGGCCTATCATTACGACTGATTTAAACTTTCACATATTAAATTTCACCATTGTTGTTAATTTTATTTTTCTCAAATCCAATTTTCATTGTCGCGATTCATTTAATTTTTATATATTATTTTTCTATTATTATGTGTATCTCGCCTATCATTTATTTTCTTTTCTTGATTTTAACATCAGTCCTTATTTTTACATAATGGGTCCAATAATGTTGATATTGCTAACTTGATTCATTTGATCATTTGTATAAAAGAGCAATGCAAGTTGTTGAAGAATGGATGATTTCTTAAGATCGATACATGGTTGCTTAGCAAGCATCTAAATAATCAATGAATAAGGTCCATCTTGTAGTATATAAACATTTATAATTTTTTTTTATATGTGATTACAATCCTATTTTAATAAATTATAGAGGTTGAAATCAGTAGAAAATTGGAATAGCCAAGCACGATGAACTGGTCAACAAATGTGTGCACATAGATAAAGAAGAGGTCAACATCAAGAAGTCAGCTAAGAGCATGATAAGTGTTGATAAAGAAATGATAGAAAATGATAACTTTACAAAGAAATCAGATGTTAATAAAGAGAAGAGTTGGTTAACCAAAATTAACATAAAGGAGAGTCCAATATACAATATAGTTAAATAAAGAAAGGAGTGCTACAAAAGCTGTTGAATCTAACATAAATGACTATAAGAAAAGAGTTGATTATTTAAAAGAACAACTCATGGTGTTACGATCTGAGATAGAAATTCAAGAGGAAGAGCTGACGGTGTTAAAAGAACAATACTTTAGAATGGAAAAATAACTACATAGATCCAAGCAAGAGCATTAAGAATGTCTAGATTACATCAACAATTTTTGAGTTCTAGATTAACTCCAAAATAGTTGAGCTTGGCATAAAGAGGGAGGAGCTGCAAAGAGCAATAACTAAAGTAATATATCTGGGAAAAAAAAAAAAAACAATGCGAATGCTTGAAAGAAACAGTGAGGCTTTAACTTCCAGTATTGGTGTCCTAGTCACAGACAACACTTTATTCCATGACTAGATAAGACAAATGAAAAGGCAGGTTGAGCAAGTAGCACGTTAGGCCGAGAGATTACAGCAGCAGGCTACCCAAGTTAGATACAACCACTATTTTTATTATAAATATAGCTAATAAAGGCAATGCTTTCTATGAATAGTGATATATAGTTTTTTCTAACTTTTCTAAGTTTGTTTTATAAAAAAATGTATGAACTCTTTTTGTTATGTGTAATGCAAGGATCGCAAATTAGATTTTCTTTCATTTAATGTGTTTGGAATTCAATCATGATAAGAACTTGATGAAATACTCCTTTATAACAATCAACCAAAATAAAAAATCTTGCCTAAAATCAAGAAAATAGAAGTTGTGAATCAATTTCAAAGAAGCTAACCCATATCGAACGTAAACATACATAAACCTCAACATGCAAACATTTTAGAGTTTTACATGTCATATATGCACATGTAGGAGAAATTTAGGCCTAACCCTTTAACGCTGCCCTTCACCAAGAAGTATATGGAAAATAAAAAGACATTCAACTTGGATAGAAGCAGGATAATTTTCTGAAAAAGAAAGTGGTTCAATAAACCGACCCGTCAGGAAAACTATTCGCTTCTGAAAGGATACCCTCCCAACACATGGAATCCAATATGAAGAATATGCCTTTTTTATCCCTTCACACACCATCATCATAAAAAAGTTTTAGATAATTATTTGATCAATAAAAATTCACAAAATCTTACTTCTGATACCATATTCATGTTATCTTGTTTCCAAATTCACTGTAAATTATTGCAAATCAGATATATCAAACACCTTCACTTTTGTTCCACTTCAATATCATAAAAAAAATCTAAAAATGCTAGTTTTCTACCATCTTAATTCCCCTTAATAATATTTTTATAAATGCCCATCAAATAGTGCCTCATCATTTTTGTCCATTTCCTAGTTGATCTTTTTTGAATTAAAATCCAACTACGTGGTGCTGCGTTAGCAACCCGGGAAGGCATCACGACATACCGACCTTATCACCGTCTAGCTACGAAGCAGACTGCATGGTTGAAATCTCTAATCTTGGTGTGGTGTCCGTACTGCCATAAATGCTTCATGCCAACACAACTCATGTCTATCTTCGTTGAGCCTATGGCTGCGCCCAGGGTAAGGCTCTGGTAATTAATTTATTATTCTTACTATTATTAACAACAACCAAAGGCAAATCATTCTTCCTTTCATCGAAAAAGTATTATTTAATTTTTTTTCTAATTTTATTATTTAATATTAAGAGGCAATTAAGTTTCATCATTTATTTCGATTCTCTTTTATATGAGACTATCATAATTTTATAAATCGAGTCAAAAATTTTGCAGATTAAACCGATTAATTCGAGTTTTTTTTGTAATTGAATTATTTTTTTTTCAATTTTATCGTTCACCATTAACGTTGATTGAGAATAAAACTTTATAATTTGTTTCAGATTACTTTTTGTGAGGTTATTTCAATCTTATGATGTAAGTCAAGGGTTTAACTAGTTAAACCGGGTTGACTCGAGTCTTTTTTTGTTTTTTTTAATTAATTTTTTTTCAATTTCATCATTCAATTCCCCTCCTGACGAAGTACTATTCATTGGAATAATACCTTTTTTTTCATACTTTAACATTAAATTTATTGAAGAATGAGCTTCATAATTCATTTTGATTTCCTTTCTATAAGGTTATTCTAGTCTAATAACCTGATTCACAAGTTTTGCAAGTTAGCTCATGTTTTTTTTGTAATTGGATTCTTTTCCAATTTCATCTTTAACCATTTGGGTTGATTATGAATTAAGTTTCATGATTTCTTTTTTTGTTTGATTTTTATGAGATTATCTTAATCTTATGACCCGAGTCAAGAGTTTAACAGGTTAAACCAGGTTGACTCAGATCTTTTTTTTTTGTCATTTTTTATTGATTTATTTTTCTCAATTCTATCATTAAATATTAAATTTATTAAGAATTGAGCTTTATATTTTTTTTTCTTTCTATTGGATTATTCTGATATCATGATCCAGGTTAACCCAGGTTGACTCGGGTGTTTTTTTGTCATTTTTAATGATTTTGTTTTTCAATTTCATTCTTTAGCATTGGATTTATTGAGTATTGGCTTTCAATATGTTTTTTTATTTGTTTTCTTTGAGTTTATCACTGTCTCATGACTTGAGTCATAAATTTTAAATATAACCCCAGACGATCTAATATATTTTTATCTAAATATTTTTTTAAATGATGTCGTCTTGAAATTTATTTTAATCAAACTATCCTTTTCTGATTGTTCATGTTGCCTTTTGAAATGCCTAGAACCTTTTAATGGAATTTGCATATTTTCAAGAATTATATTCATGAAAAATAGGGAGTTTTTCTTTTTTTTATAATATTATTGTCATACGTGTGTCGCGTCACGGCGATCTATCACTTTGTTTTAGGTATCGAGAAAATGGGGGAGACAAAGATTCCTTGTGTTTTATCAATGTATAGATGGAATTGGAGTTGCCATATAATATTTTAATCACTAGGAACTCTAATTGGTCTCAGAGATCAATCACAGGGACTGGTTGCGTAAATGGAAGGTATTGAAACTCCAAATACGTCTTACCTGAGGTAAGCTGCATTGTTTAATTGTCTTATATATGCTAAGGTATTATTGTTTTCTATTTATTGGTTTGTTTAAGGTTCAAGAAAAGTCCTTCTCGATAAGGAGGTTTTTATCTTATAAAGTGAAACCTAATTGTTTTATTGTCAACAAAAGAAACTAATTTTTATTTAACATTAAGAATATGTTTTACGTGTAAGTTCGTAAGCCCAGTTATTAAAAGAAAACAAATAATTGTTTTGGAATTTTTGAAATATTAGTCAAGTTCTTGTGACTTTAATAAACTAATTATTAAAGCTAGAAATGCATGCTAAGACATATTTTTTTGAACTTTTATTGTATAAAAATACAATATGATTTTTTTTATTTGATAGACTTGGTTGTATGCATGAAAACAAGGATCTTTCTTATAGATATTTTTTTGCAACATTTCAAAGAAAATTGAGTATTTTAATATCGGATTTGTATTTTTACTGTATAAAAATGCCAACCAATATTAATCCAAAATGGTGGGAAAATATGCTAGAAAACCACAAATTGTTTTTGAAAGGATTTTGGAAATTTTATGAAATTTTCTTTGTTGTTTTCTTTTTAAAAAATAAAATATATAATATATAACATTATATGTAACAATCCCAAAATTTTCTAGCAATATATTTTGAAAATTCATGATATATATTTTTTTTCAAAAAAATTTAAGCAGGGTTTCCCCTAATTTAGCCTATCCCAAGTTATTGATAAAATTAACATCAGTCCCTAATCAACCATTTCCAAAATTCAATATTCTTGTTATACTCCAACATATCTTAATCAACAATATTTCACATTTTCTAACATATCAACTCAACGAATAATTATTTTACTAAAATGAAAAAAGAGTTATCTTAACCATGATACACAAACCATAGATTATAGACTTAATATACTTCCTTCAATCATATATAATCTTTTAAGTATTGTTTATCACAAATAATATTAACTACATGCTTATATATATATATATATATATATATCACCATTATAATTAGAAAATATTTACACAACAGAGTGCAAGTTAAATAAGTTAGTCCATTTAAATTCATACATACATAACATTATAATCTTCAAAATATACAGATAATAATATTATTATCAACAATTTACATATCCAAAAGATTTACTGGTAATAGAAGTAAACTCTAAAACCACTAGGAGGCGCGGTATTGAGATGAACCTGCATAATAATTTAAAAGATAATCATTGTTAATTAGAGTATTTACATTTGCATTAACATATAAATATATACATTAGTTACTCACAAAATTTCCATATTTACTATCATCTTTCAAGTACTATTCACAAATCAATAATCCAAAATTCAAACAAGTCCTCATCATAGAACTTCATTTCCAAACCAGGACAGTTGGACTACCAGCACTAGTTCCATACCAGCACAGCTAGCCCACTAGCTGCCCATTCACAGGACACCAGTTCCATACCAGGATACCTGGTCCACCAGTTGCCAATTCACAGGGCACCAGTTCCATACCAGGATAGCTGGTCCACAAGCTGCCCATTCACAAGGCACCAGTTCTATTACAGAATAACTGGCTCACAAGTCTTCCATTTTCAAAATAAATTATCATGAGAAAATCTACCAGCATTCCACATAACATTTCATTGATCGAGAGAAAATTTAAATATCTAAAGTTTAGAGAAAGAAAAGAATATTCAAGATATTAAACACCTACCTGGTGTTTGCGTCCTACTAGCTGAACTTGTTTACTGAGTGGTTCCTATAGCCTCATCCACTCCTGCAAGTTCATTTCATTACCAATTAAATTTTATTTCAACAAAATCAACTTGTCATCAATTTAATTATTTCATCAACAACATTACCACAAAACCACTTAACTTATCAAATCAGCAAAACAACTCACTGTTAATTTAATTACTTCATCAACACATCACCACATAATTCATTTAATTTTCAACAACAATATCAACTCATCACTAACATAATTCTTTCATCATCAATATTACCACATAACTCATTTAACTATCACTCAACAATATTAACTCATCACTGATATAATTTCTTCATCATCAATATTACCACATAACTCATTTAATTATCACTCAACAAATTAACTCATCACTAATATAATTCATTGATCATTAATATTATCCCATAATTCATTTAATTATCATTCAATAATATTAATTCATCACTAATATAATTTTTTCATCATCAATATTATCACATAACTTATTTAACTATCAAACAACAATATTAACTCATCACTAATATAACTCATTCATCATCAATATTACTACATAACTCATCTAATTATCACTCAACAATATTAACGCATCACTAATATAACTCCTTCATCATCAATATTATCACATAACTCAACAATTAATTATTGATCCAACATTTTCATTTATTTTCTTTCTCTAGGCCGAAACCTCTCCTCCAAACAACCCATAATTATTGTCTTCTTCAATTTCAAAAAATTGAAACATTACCCACTATTATTTCATTTATTAAAACATTAATTCATCATAATTTCATAAATTAACCCATTCAACCTCACAACTCATACTATAATTATACACTAATACAATTGAATAAAATCTTAACATACTAAATATATCAATTTAATTGAGAGGAAAAGATTTGTTACCTTTTAATACAAAGAAATAAGAGATGGAAAGCTTGAAATCACCACACAAATTTCTTTCCTCTTTCCCCCCTTATTTTCCTCTCAATGCCTCCCCTCTTTAATAAAAAATCTTTTGTTCCCCTTTTGAGATTTTTTTGTTCAAACCCTTCCTAATAAACTTTAATCACTAATTATATCTCCTTCCATTTTTATTTTTGTGAATTTATTTTGGATGAACTTTGATAAATTTCACTCAATTCTTCTCCCTCTCAAACCCTAATATGGCCGGCCACTCCCCACTGAAATTCCACTCCCCATTTGTTTATATATTTACAAGTTTTCCTCTTTTTTTCATTTAAGTCCTTCCTTGTTTTGTTTTAAAACCATTTGGCCCTAAAGTTTGACTTATTCAATTTAATCTTGTCCCACATTCACATTATTAGATAATAATTTCCACTTCATTAACTTCTAGACACACACACACACACACACACATATTTGCCCCCTCTTTTTTTGTAAGTCAAAAAATACAGGAATTTACCCGGGAGTTACATTATATATTATAATAATGACTTGGGTTTAGGCCCAACCTAATTATATGGGCTAAACCCAACCTGATTAAGCTAAGTCTAGCCTTGAAGGAAATGGGCCAAGACCAGCCCAAAAAGACACTAGGCCGTAGCGAGCCCACAAGGAAACTGTTTCGGGACTGACCCAAAACAAACTCCTTTCACTTTTTTTTGCTGGACTCAGCCCAGCCGCATGGGTTGGGTTGATAGTCCAGTCCGAAGCAACCATACAGTAACCAATTAATGATATTTCTTGATGTAGAAACATGAACAGTGCATGTCCTGCATGCAAGTAAGCAGACCATGAAGAGGAGAAGGAGGAGGAGAGTGTTACCTAGAACAAAGGGGCTCTGGTAGCTGAGCTGACGGTGGCTTGTGGTGGTGTGGCTCACGGACAGTGGTTCCAAGCATCGGTGGGAAGAAAAACAGCAACCTCCCTTTTTCCTCTGTTTTTTTACATTCTCTTTTTTCGTTCTTGATGAACTTTCTCTTCTGTACCCCCCAAAGCCCCCTTGTTTTTGTTTTTGTCTCAAATTTTCTTTTCTTTATTCCCCTCTACTCTCCCCTGTTTTCCCCTGTCTTTGCATTACTGTTTCTCTCTTCTTTTTCTTTTACTTTCTACCCTCCCTTCTCCCTTCTTTTTTTTTCTTCATTCATCTTTATTTTTTTTCAAAATCTTTCTCACTTCTAAAATACGCTGTCTTCTATTCCCTATTCGTTTTCACTTCTCTTTTTTTTTTCCTTTTTTTTCCTCATTTTTTTCTTCATTGCTTCCCCCTATTTATAAATAGAAGGAGAAGGGGGTCACCATATCATGTCTCGTCGTGCCACAGGATAGGGTGGTTTGGGATGTCTTCTGTAAGGCATGGCTCCCCTCTCCTTTCTTCAGTGTTATTGCAGGGCGTGTAGAGGGAGGTACGACTTCTTAGTGTTTGGTCAAGTTGGGGAGAGAGAGAGAGAGCGCAAAAAAAAAAAAATTCAAAAACCTTCTTCGTCCCCTATTGCACATCTAGGAGACGAAGAAGAAGAACAGTGTCATTCAAAACGACACCGTTTCAGGCTTCTTCTTTTTTTTAAGTGAACAGTTTATGAAACGATGTAATTTTGACCAAAACGCGTCATTTTCATTTAAAAGAAAATGGCGCCAAAATATGTTAATTTCCAAATCAGTCCTTAATTTTTTAATTGTTCAATCAAGTCCTCAATTGTAAAATTTTAATTTTAAAAATCAATTCAATTGTATCCCTGCAAAATTCCAATGTCGGCCATGATGTTGGCCTTTTTTTCACTTTAGTCATTGGTTTTGAATTTGTGCATTTTAACCCTCAATTAATAAAAAAAAATCAATTTCTTCAATATAGCCCCTGATTCAGTCCATTCCAGCCCCTTTATTTACGCGTCTTTTCTAGTTTAGTTCTTGGTTTCAGATTTCTTCAATCAAGTCCCCAATTGGCCATCAAACTTTAATTTCTTCTAATGAAGCCCCTGATTTAACCAAATCAACTTTTAAAAATTATAATTTGACCCCTTAACTTTAATTTCTTCCAATTAAAGCCCAAATTGACTCGAGAATCATTTTTTCTTGCAATCAAACCCTTTATAAATTTAATTAAACCTTCAATAAAATTTTATTAAGTCCATAAACATCTGATTTTGGATATTTCTTCCTCAAAATGAATTTTTTTTTGTCAATAGGGCTCTCATCAGTCAAAATATATTGTCAAATTTCAATTTTTGTATTTTTTAACCTTCTCAACCAATTTTTGATTATTTTCTTGGCGCTTCGGAATCCTTTATTCAGTGCTATAACTTTTTGGTTTTCTTCCGAATATATTTTTTGATTTTTTTTTATTTTGTATTTTTTTTTTGTGAGGACCCAAAAATGGGTAACAACAATTATAAAGACATAATTTAGTGTGGTTACAACACCTTATAAATTACAAGCATAAATTAGTCTACAATTACAACATTTAATCAATACCAGGACCTATTTGATAGGAAAGGCTCGATAACCTTTTTATAAGGATTGAAGCCTTCAAAAGAAGATACTTGTAAAACACATAAGACCATTAAAATTGCCATAAGTAATTACATCATTATGATTATTATATTTTGCAACTATATGAACAAAATCAATAACATTAGCCCTTTCTTTAAGCACATCAATCTATGTTCTTTTTAATTTAATACCTTCTTATCAACCATTGATAAGCTCTTCTTTTCCATTAAACACATTTAATTATTGTCATCATAGATGTAAACTACCTGACTTACCATATATTCCATAACCCTTCTTAATTTTTCACTCACTTCTTTTATATTTATTGAATTCATTATAATGTTTTAATTTCATATTCCCTTTTAACATCGTATTTTATCTATACCCCATTTTATTTATAATTATATTTAGTTCATTTTGTTATTTCATTTCATAACCCTCTTAATTCATATCATATTTCTAAATTACCATCATATGCCTTCCTGACCTTCCTAAGCATTTATTTCATTCCAACCAATTAAAATCATTAGTTCATCTCATCATCCATTTATATCATTATTGGCTTATCAATATCACTTTCAGACTCAATGTCTTTTATGTCTACCAAGACTCTTCTAATCAAAATTTTAAACTCAATGTACTTCCAACCAATTCTAGCTTGAACATACATTTCTTTCATTCTCATATGCTTTATACTCATCCGGTTTCTTCAAAAACAAATATCTTAAGTATTTCTTAAACTCATTTATAGAACATTTGAATGTTTTTTTCCAACTTAAATATTTCTTATATCCATTGGTGGCAAGTTCCAATATTTTTCCAACTCAAATATTTCTCATGCCCCTTTAAGACACATTACAATATTTTTCTCACTCAATTAATTTTTATGCTCGTTTATGGCACATTTCAGTATTTTTCCAACACAATTATTTCTCATGCCCATTTATGGCATATTATAATATTTTTCAAACATAAATATTTCTCATGCCCATTTATAGCACATTACAATATTTTTTCCCCACAATTATTTTTCATGCCCATGTAGCTCATTTAAATAATAATTATGTCTTATCCATACATTTCTAGATTTATCCATTCATCCATAAGTTTGATTAACACTTTAATCAACTTATTAGATTCATTTGATCCATTTCTGTATTTAAACTCATACTTTTTATTATTTAATTTTTAATAATAAATAATCACTAATTATTTTAGGAATTTGTAACTCATACTTCAAGTTTAATAACCCTCATTGTTGTAGTTGGATTAACATTTAAAATATTAGACCTGTCATTAT
>Ga0325403_1001646_pt1 | contig 18891 bp, 13 predicted proteins | sample PopdelMetagenome_19_FD_205665 | JGI IMG/M metagenome (GOLD analysis project Ga0325403, IMG submission 205665) | Populus deltoides microbial communities from Bellville, Georgia, United States - Xylem-PdKOR-R4 | ecosystem: Host-associated > Plants > Phyllosphere > Stem > Wood/Secondary xylem...
GCCTTCTCCTCGAGAATTAATTGATCTTGTAATTTCTTACTTCTTTGCTAGGGCAGTAGAATGATTTGGATTTCCAAACAATTTCAGGTCATCAAAAAAATTGAAAGATTAATTTAGGTAGTGTTTCGAACGCCGGAACATTTAAAATTAATTTTTTTTATTATTTTGATGTGTTAATATAAAAAAATTTAAATTTAAAAAATAAAAAAATATATTATTTGAATAAAAAATATTTTAAAAAATAACTAACCACTGTAACAAACACAATCTTAACATACTTAACAGTTAAAATTAAAATTCATGAGTTATTGATACACAGAAGAAATCGATACTATTTAATATAAACTTTGTTTTTTTAAAAATTTTTTGTTGTATGTGTATTCTTAAAGTAGTTTTATGTGATATGAAATGACTTGATTATTGTGCACTTTTTTTAGAGTTTTTTTTTTATGTTTTTATGTTTTAAAAGAGTTTTTTTTTAAAAAATTAATTGTTTTAGTATTTTCAGATATTTTGATATATTAATATTAAAAATAAATTTTAAAAAATATAAAATATTATTTCAATATATTTTTAAATAAAAAACTTTAAAAAATAACCGCTGCAAGATATTATTAATGGCACAATTTGATTCGTGATAGCTCCAATTTTTTTCATTCATGGTGCAGCAATAAGAAATTACATTTGCGTGTAACCTAAAATTTTACAAAACAATATATTATTTTAAATTCCATAACAAATAATAGTACAAAATAAATAATAAATGATTCAATATGTTTTTCAGAACTACGCAGATTCTTGTCCAAATAAAACAAAAGGAAAAAAAATCCTTTGTACCAGAAAAACAAGGAACACAAGAAAAATAATCGATTTCTAATTTCAGCCAAATATAAAAATAAAAAACATCACGTATAATTCATTAGTGATTAATAAAGGAAACATTTGTTTTTTGGAATTCAGCCCACTTCTTAAAAATTTGATTTTTTTATTAATTTTTTTTATCTTTCGATTATTTTAGTATATTAATATTAAAAATAAAATTTTAAAAACAAAAAAATATTATTTTAATACAATTAAAAAAATACTTAAAAAAAATCCATGAAACGATTTCAAACAATATCAAACGAAATTGTCTTTCTATTTTTCTTTTGTTATATATGTGGAGCCCATGGTTGCCAGATGCATTGCTGGCTTTTATAGCCATCAATTTGTTCTGTTTTCTTTTATAGGGAGGCTTTTGTCTACTTCAGAAGAACAAAGCGAAGTTTTTTTCTCCACTTCTTTCAAATTCAATCTTCACACGCTGAAATTGAAAGAGCAAAAGGAAAAAAAACAACCCACCTTTCTATCACCGCTTCTTTCAATCATCTCGCTAAAAGAACCGAAAAGATTGAAACTTTAGTGTTTTCAGTGAAAAAAAACAGACAGCCTTCTTGTTTGTTTTTTTAGTTTTGATGGATCTTTAGATCTAACCCACATGTATTGTTTTGTTTACATTAGATCTCCATCCTGTTCATCTTGTTTAATTCAGTAGGTGACCAGAAACTGTATTGAGAGAGCTAATTTTTACTGTGAGTTTTGTATTATTATTGCTATTTTATTACCTATTTTTATGTATGTTTCGTACTTCATGTAAATGGTACTTGTTTTACTTCAATCTTTTTTCTTTGTTGAGTTCTTGAAAGTTGCTTTTTTTTTTTTTGGTCTACGCAGCCAAATCTTTGAAAAGGTTCAACTTTGATGTATGGAATGTCGAGTTAGATTTGACCCTTTTGATTTTTTTTTGCTGAACTTCATGTTTTTGTTCTTATGTGGTTTTTTGGGCAGTATTAGAATAAGTGTCGAGGTTGTTTGGTATTTAAGAACAGATGGACAAGGGGTTTTGATTTCAGACCTTGTTGCAAAATTTAGGATGGAAGTTGAATTCGTTTTATAATTGTTTTGATTGGATTCAATTACAGTGTTGGTTTTGCTTATGTATGCTTCCAAGTTTTGGCCTTCTTATAGTCTGTGACATGAATTGTTTGGTGTGCAGGAGGGCGACTGGTGAGATTTATTGGAGGTAGTGTTATTGCATCCAATTTGGATGTGGAGGAATTGGAGGCTGGCCCTGGTGAGATGAGGGATGTTATCAAGGTTGATAAACTTTTTGAGGGCCTGCTGGCTGCCATCCTCGGACCGTTACGTTCACACAGGTTCGGAAGCAGCTGGCCGGCAAGATGGGCTACTTTGGTACAAAGACACCGGACAGCATATGAATGGTGATTTCTCTATGGCTGTTGTGCAGGCCAATAATTTACTTGAGGATCAAAGTCAGATTGAGTCAGGTCCGTTGAGCACTCTTGATTCTGGTCCTTATGGCACGTTTGTGGGAATATATGATGGTCATGGTGGGCCGGAGACATCACGTTATGTCAATGATCATCTCTTCCAGCATCTAAAGAGTAAGAAACCTAATCCTTGTGAGCTTGGCATGGGATCGGTCTTGAGTATATAAACTGGATTGTCTTTTGGTTCGATCTGTTATTTTGGAATTTCATTTGATGCCTTAAGCTCAACATAAGCCCTGTAATCATTCAGTGGATGATAGTATTCATGTTTCAATTGGGTGGTTTAAGGTTGGGATTCTTATCGTCTTTCTGGTGATGGGCTTAATCTTGCAGGATTCACCTCTGAGCAACAATCCATGTCTGTGGATGTGATTCGGAAAGCATACCAAGCAACTGAAGAGGGATTTCTTTCTCTTGTCACCAAGCAGTGGCCTATGAAACCTCAAATTGCAGCTGTTGGATCTTGCTGTCTGGTGGCCGTGATTTGTGGCGGTATCCTCTACATTGCCAACCTTGGTGATTCCCGAGCTGTCCTTGGGAGGCTTGTCAAGGCAACTGGAGAGGTTCTTGCCATCCAGCTGTCATCAGAGCATAATGTGGCAATAGAATCTGTCAGACAGGAGATGCATTCTTTGCATCCTGATGATCCACAAGTTGTGGTTTTGAAGCATAACGTATGGCGTGTGAAGGGCTTGATACAGGTAAATTTGTTGCATGGGTATTGTTGTAGATGTTTTAAATGGCTAGCCTTTATACTTTACTACTTTGTTGGTATCTTGTGTTATCGTAAAATTCAAAGCAAGAATTAGATGCATGAATGCTATGAAGCATTGGAAATAGATTGAACTTGCTGTGTATGCCCTTCTTGTTAAATGTGGTTGCATCAAATGACTTTTTTGGGCTTTAGAATTCTAAGGTACACATGGTTATGGAATTTATGTTCCCTTGTTTAGAATTCATGGTGCCTGGTCGCATTTATGATAAATGGATGGAATACTTGCCTGCATTTGGAGCAAGTCAAATTATGCTGTAGAATTATCTGACAAGTGTTATCTGGGTGCTGATGGATCTGTAAGAGGTTCATGTTTTGCCTAATAATCTTGGGGAGATGTAGATTTTGGTTTTTGCTGTTGATGTATTGCTTTTTTACCCTTCTACAGTAAATTGCTAAGCTAACATGAGGTGGATTGAAGCCATCTTAGCATGGCTGCAAAAGAACGGAGGCTTTGGGTGGGATGGAGTTCTATGTTTATCATTGATTCCACATGATGGAAGATATAAAAAATCGCATGCTTTAGAATTTAGGATCTGAACAGGTGGAAAGCTTTCAGACATGGTAGTGCCTTGATGCAATAACAAATCAGATTGATTGATGGTACTTGTAGAAAACACAACATTGAAGCAGTTTCTCTATAATGAGGACATTGATTTCCAAGTAAATATTTAGGGTTCCATGAATGTTGGTCCTAACTTGGAATGAAGTAAAATAAATATATACCATGTTGACCATACTGAAAAAATAAAGACTTTTGCCATTGTCTATGTCAATTGCAATCATAGTTTTGTGTTTTCACAATGGCTATGAAGTACTGTAATTCAGTTTCTAATGTGGATCTTAACGTGGTATCATATTGTGACTAATATACCGCAGATTTCTAGATCTATTGGCGATGTATATCTAAAGAAGGCTGAATTCAACAGAGCGCCGCTATATGCAAAGTTCCGTCTTCGTGAACCTTTTAAGAGGCCTATTTTAAGCTCTGAACCTTCAATTTCTGTGCATGAACTTCAACCTCATGATCAGTTTCTGATATTTGCTTCTGATGGGCTGTGGGAGCACCTTAGCAATCAAGAAGCAGTTGATATAGTTCAAAATCATCCCCGCAATGTAAGAATTTATTCAAGCATAAACTGGAGATTAACAAATGCTGCCTAGAAATGAATTTTCTTTCCTTTTTTTCTGCCAAAAAAAGGTTGTGGAATTTATTTTGTTGTCCTTTGCTTACCGCATTTCCATGTGAACCAATATACATGCTTCTCGCCTGAATTTATTTTGTCCTTAATTGCATCAATCTTTTCTTTTAACTAGTGTGCGGGAGAAATTTTTTTGCACATGCATTTCAATTGATGTACTTTAATTTTTATGAGTTTTGGCACGAATTATGCATCAGCTTGCTATTGCACACTCTCTGCCTCCTGTATTGTAGAATTTTGAAATTGGCATGCGACTTGAGGGGCAAGCATTTCATTGTTGGAATTGAATGATTTCTGATGACAGCAGTCATATTAAGTGCTATGTAAGGAAATCTCAAGGCAAAAATTGTAATCCAGTGGTCGCCTAATCTATGTACAGGGAATTGCTCGAAGGCTCATAAAAGCTGCATTGCAAGAAGCTGCTAAGAAAAGAGAAATGAGATACTCGGACTTGAAGAAAATTGACCGTGGTGTCCGTCGGCATTTCCATGATGACATCACAGTAGCAGTTGTATTTCTTGATGCAAATCTTGTGAGCAGAGCTAGCACAGTCAAAGGGCCTTCTGTCTCTGTCAGGGGAGGTGGGATTCACCTACCTGCAAAAACCCTAGTCCCCTGTGCCACTCCAATGGAGATTAATAGCACTTAAAGAAAGCTGGCACATAATACTGTTATACCATGGGCTGAACCTTCTCGGAACTTCCATGATGGCATCTGCTGCGATTTTCTAGAGATGGAGTGAAGAGGAGGTGATATCCTTAAATTAATTTTTTAATGTACAATGTAACATCTTAACTGGGGACATGTATTTTGTTTAGTTTCTGAGCACACGAGCTGAAAGAAAAGGAAAGAATTGGGGAAATCGAGGTGCAAAGTTGACATGGAAGGTTCCTTCTTGAGGACAAACTTCTTGATGCATTCAATGTACCCTCTTTCCCGCTCTTCATCTTGGAGTCTTTGTTGTTTCTGTAAATTATGTGAAACAGATGCCCCAAAGCATATGTACCTGCGTTTTGCATGTTCTGCTTCCATTGACATTGTGAGCAGTAGCCGACTCTTGTATTCTGTGACTTAGGAAACTGTTAGGCTCTATCCTGACACGCATTTAGCCCAACAATCATTGAATTCGCCCCCGGCGCTCCCTTCCCTTTTCTTTGTAAATACCTGGGAATTATGGAACTGAAGGCTGGCAAAATCACGTGTCTGAGAACGGAGAAGCATGGAGAGGGGCAGGGCAGTGCATTTAATCCAGAAATTAATGACAATCAATAATGACTCCTCCAAATGGCCAAATCTACAGAATGCCCTAAAAAAAACAGAACTGGAATCTACCCCCCTGGTTGCAGTGAAGGTTCTCCGTCCACTTGGATGGTTAGTTGTCAGACAAATGAATGAATCAGGCATCAGATTCCGTTCCAACTCCGAAGAGAAGTCAGCACCATGAACCGGTTGGATCCGGTCATGACAATCGTGCGGGAACATAATAAAATAACGGCTGTGATTGCTGTGTTTCGTGAATGCATTAAAAACCCACAATAAATCTATATAATATATTTTTTCATAGGTTTGTAAAATATATATTGGATGTGTTAATTCATATAAACAATATATTATAACAATTAAAAGGGTCATCAATTATGAAAATGAACTTAAAATATAAAAACTATTCAAAAATTAATTTTAAAAGTCTTGTTTGAGGCGCATGGATCTAATACCGAGATATTCTACAATCATGTTTAAAAAAAAAAAGGGAAGAAAAAGAGAAAGGGAAAGCAGAGGATGAAGAAAATGATTTTCCAATTTACTTCATGGTATGTGGTGGCAAACAGTGACCAGAAAGGTGCTTCTCCTTAAATTAATATACCCCTGCAAATGCCTGGCGTTTACCAAACTGCGACGGAGATCAGACCTTCACACTGTCCGGCCACTGGTAGTGGTTCTCCACTTGCGAACTTTAATAGCAGCAGACAAACTTATTTACTGCTTGCCCTATTGGGCTGTTTTTCTTTTATTATTATTTATCCAATAGCCAAAGCAGATTCACATTAATCTAGAAGAGACCCTACACCATCACTAAATTGTCCCTTCGTTTCACTTTCAAGTGGCACAATTCTCAATACATCTATAGCCCCCACCCCCACACCCATTATTCTCTCTTGTCGAACTGTTCCGCCATTTTCTGCCTGCCAGACTGATATTGGGTGGCTTTTTTTTTTTTTTTCAAAGTAGCACAGTAATAAAATAACACTGTTTAAAATTTAATTAGAAAAATAGGATGGTTTAGTGAGTTATAGATAATATTTTTCTAAGATAATCATGAGCCGCAATTATCATGATGTCTATAATTTTAAAGTCACAGGTGAGATAGATCAAGGGTATGAATTATACGTTGCTTCTGATAAATTTTGATTTTTTTTAATTAATTTTTTTTATATTTTTAGATTGTCTTGATATGATATTAAAAATATATTTTTAAAAAATATATTATTTTTTATGTGTTTTTAAATAAAAAGCACTTTCAAATGCAACATTTACCATAGTCTCAAATAGGCCCTAATAGTGTATTTGTTTTTGCTTTTAAAAAACGCTTTTGAAAATTTTAAAATTTGTTTATTTCAAATTAATTTTTTTATGATTTTGGATCGTCTTAATGTACTGATGTCAAAAATAAAATTTTTAAAAAATATTATTTTAATGTATTTTCAAATAAAAAGCTATTTGAAAAACAATCGATACCATAATACCAAATATTACATGTTGCACGTGGGAGGGCGGCGAATGCGGAGTCAGGGGTCAAGGAGTAACCACCTAGTTGTTTGATTCAGGATCACTAGGAGATCCGAGTATACTGGTGTATAAAAAATTATAAGGGTAAAAAACTGGTTATGGCTAGAAAATGTATTAACCCTAGCACAACTTACTTAAGGTAAGCTGCATTGTATGGTTTACATATGGTTTAAATGTTTTGATAAGTTCCTAACCAATTATCTATCTATGACTCCTAATAAAGATTTACTCCCATGAATAAATCTATCGATGGTTTACCTATTCTGGAAGGCAAAAAGATTCTCCACAACTTGTATATTGTTGTGAAAAACAATTCTGAAAATTTTCTAGTCAACTCTTGGTATCTAAATATCAGTCTATTTATAGGTCCAACATTTATATCATGATGTTGACCATTAATTTTCATGAATTAAATTTTTTTAGGAATATTGAAATATTGGCCAAATCCTCAAGGAATTTTACAAACTTATTGTAAATTTCAAAAACAAAATGTATAGAAAAATCAACACATATTTTCTAAAACCATGCTAAAAAACATTTCTCCCTCTCTCTCTCTTTTTTTATAAATAAAAATGTGTTTTTTTTATAAGAATTGGGCCGTATGCAACAAGCAAAACTCATTCTTTGATTTTTAAAAGAATTTTTTAGGACCATGTTTGGCAAAACCATATTTTTATTTAAAACAAAATTGTCTAAACAGGCCTCATGACGTGTTTGCCAAACACGCCTTTAAACCAAAATCTTTTTTATCAAAACAGTAGCAAACCAAACAAATCCTTAGGTATTTGACAAAATTTAAACCTGACCAGGTCAACCTGAAAACACTAGTTCAACCATGAACTGAATAAAAAACTAAGGTTTAACTCAAAAACTAAACAAAAATAAACCATTAACCAAAAATGAATCAAAACTAAAATAAAACACAATAAACATAGTTTTTTCTAACAAAAAAAGATTAAAAACCAAGAAAAACAAAGATCATGGGAAACAATGAAGAACATTCAAATTCAAACCCAGCAACGTAAACATCAAACTAGACCAAATTTCAAGCAATAAAAGGCAATATTTTATTCGCAATCAAGCATATATAAAAAATTAAGTATCTATTTGTTTCGATTCTTACTCAAATATCATAATTTTTGTTACAAATAGGTTTCGGTTCAAAACCTAAACCCTGAGACTAAAACCCATAAAACACGCTATTGATGCATGAAAACCCTAGATTATTTACTAATGATGATACATAAACTTGCAGAAATCAAAATGAGACATAAAACTAGCACTCAAGACAATGTTTTTCGGATGAACATGAAAAACATGAACCCAGGTTGCCCAGAAAACCGAGCATATATTGTCAAACAAGAAAAAATACATTTTAGACCTCCAAAACAAGCTCTCTTAGCCCCAATAAATCATATTAACATAAATAAACAAATTTAAATAAAAAACAATAATATATAACCCCAAATCATCAAGAACATGTATAAGATTTTAACTCAAAACGGCGTTCCTATTATTAACCAACAAGAATATTAAAATTCAATCCAAAACTGATTCTTTAAACATTTGATATCCAAACTAAACTTAAAAATCAAGAAGATGCATCAGTAATGTAGAAAAATTGAAAATGCATGTATTTGCATAGATGGGAGTGTTATTGTAGATTTGCAGTAAAAAAAATATTTCAGTCTTGAAGGCTTCACACTTGATCAATAAGAGAAATAAAAAGGAAATAAAATAAAAAATAAAGCTAATCATGTTGATTACTCTTGAGCTATGCAAGGTGCTTTTACCACTCGAACTGCTTTTACCATTCTTGCACTTGTGCTTGGAATGTCTCTTTCATGTTCAAAAGGAAAAATAATTGGGCTATTATGTATCTACATGAACACAGTTGTTGTGAATTTATGACAAAACCCCACCAAAAATATATCACTATAAGGTTCTTTGAATCTTTACTTTTTGAGTAGCCAGCAACCTCGAAATCTCACCATGATCATAGGCATAACCTTTTTTTTTTCCTTCCTTCCTGTGTGCTTGTGTAAGAATGATTATTTTTTAAAATAATATTTTTTTAAAATTTATTTTTGATATTAATATATTAAAATAGTTTAAAAATTTTAATTTTAAAAAATATTTTTCCTGTTCCAAAGGCGTTTTCAAACACGACGTAATTGATTGGGCCACTTGTAAAACATTAGTCAAGCAGTGGTTTTCACATTATCCTGAAGAGAAAAGTTGACATGATTTGTTTTTGTGACAGCAGAAAAAAACGAAGCAAGAATTGCTTTTGACTCTTCGAATCTTTCTTTCTTCTCAGTCACTCGCTCAATGGGCCTAGGGCAACAAGACACCAGCTAAAAATATCAGCAAAAGTCTAGCAAAATCTCTCCATGTATGGCAATGGAGTAAGTGGGGGGTTTAGGGCTATTCACTTTTTCAGTCCATCTTGCAAACAGAGAGCTTTTAAGATCTTGACATCGTCGGTGCTATGCCAATGCCATTTTTCTATGTTTGGATAGTACTGAATTCAACATTATTTTCCATGGAACATGCACTGGTTTGGTGCCAAGAAGGTCTTTAATTAGCTATTTGTCTCTTGCTCCGCCTTTGGCCCAGCTGTTTCTCTTTTCTTCTACTAAAATCCAAACCCCTTGCATTGTGCTTTTATCCTTTACTATCTGCTTGTGTGATTCTCTTTCACTTTTCCAACACTACGTACGCTTGTTTTTTTTTTATTAAAGTGTTCTTAGTTTTAAAAAAATATTAAGCCCATGTCTTTTAGAGTTCTTGATAGATATAGCATGGTGATGTTAAAAATAACCAAAATTTTTTAAAAAATACATATTAATAATTTTAAAGAAAAAAACTATTTATAAAAAACAAGTCTCAAACAGCCCTCCCTTTCCTTAACATCAACCACATCATCCACCATTTTTTGCACCTCCAAGGGAAATTTATCTCTAGTTTCTTACACTAAACAAGGTTGTTTCTTTCTTCTTCTTCTTCTTCTTCTTCTTCTTCTTTTTTTTTGTCACAAGACAGTACATTGTCGGCGTGAAATGGGGTGTGCAGTGTCAAAGCAAGATGAAGAAGACAATGTTGTCTCGCTGTGTAGAGAAAGAAAAAGACTACTTAAGTTCGCTGTAGAGAGAAGGTATGCTTTTGCAGATGCTCAATGTAAATATAACCAGTCTCTTTATGGAGTAGCAATGGCTTTAAGGCTGTTTGTTGCTAGACATTCATCTCCAAATTCTCCTTTCCTTATTACCTTCCCTTCTACTTCTTCTACTAATGACCCTAAAGAGACCCTTATTTGCAATTCCAACTTTCATCAACAAAGACCAACTGAAGCCACGCATGCGACTATTTCATGTCAAGACTCGGTTTCTAAAGTTTCTTTAGTGTTAGAGACTCAAAAACAAGAAGTTCAAGAATGTAGTGATAGTGAGGATTTTGAAGAAGAAAGTGACAGTGAAGATGGAGGAGGGGTTTGCTCACATTTTTATGGCAATAAAGACGGGGAAGCAGTTTGTGATCATTTTTATGATGAGGCGAGTCCATTAATGCCATCATCAGAGAGGGGATTTGGGTGGGATTTTTTTAACCCTTTTGATGAAGTGAGGACTGAAGTGGTAAATGGATATAGTCAAAGCTCTGATGAGGATTTCAGGGCTGTGAGAGAGAAGGAGGGGATTCCTGAGCTAGAAGAAGTAAATGAGAGAGTAAAGAGTGAGAATGAACAAGTGGATATGAAAATTGGTGATGTGGGTTGCAAAGAGAGTGGGGTTAGTGATGTGAAAAGTGGGGATAGTGCTAATGTTGAAATAGGAGAGAGCAAGGGTTTAAGAGTGATTGATACACCAACAAAGGGGAGGGAATTGCTGGAAGCATTGAAGGATATTGAGGACCATTTTGTTAAGGCTTATGATTCTGGTATGGAAATTTCAAGGATGCTGGAGGCTAATAGGGTTCAATTTCTATCTGGTTTGGATGAAATCAAAGGTAGGCTTTTGTTCTTCTGCTTGTTGATGTTCTGTTTTTAATTGATTGCAATTTATGTCTATATTTTGGTATGGCTGTGATCATTTACTTGGAGTAAAGAATTAACTAGTAAACACGTCTATAGTTTCTCTCAACTTTTAACTAGGTTTTCAAAATTGTTATAATCGTCCTTGTTACTTTGCTTCAATGGCACAGATTCTGCTTACTTATTGTTCCTAAAATTTGTGTCAAATTCTTAATTTAATTACAAGAAGGCAAAATTCCTCTTTGACTGTTGCACATTCCTTAAATTCCATCTAGGCAATTACCTTGTCAGTTCATTCATATCTTCTGGTTGCAGAGAGCTCAAATAAGCTTGCCCGATCAATTACCTGGAGCCGTTCCCTCTCATCTCGGTCCTCCTCTTCTAAAAGTCTCCTTTCATCTAGCTCTGTCAGTTCTTCCATGTGGACAGAACTCAAGAGTGATCTATTTGATGACTATGGGATGGATGCAGGGAGCCACTCCTTGACCCTTGGACGATTATATGCTTGGGAGAAGAAACTTTATGAGGAAGTGAAGGTTAATTACAAATCCCATCGGTCATGTTCAACTCTGAAATCCAAGTTGCCTGTTCGCGATCTTTGTAAATTTATTAGAAGGGCATATGGCTTTCTTATACCAATACCTTATCCGCTCATATATATTGCAATGAAGTATCAGTTCTATAATGTTGCAGGCATATGCTTGTTGCTTTGATGTCACTCAATTAACATTAATATAGTTCCTTTAACATGCTCAGGCTGGAGAGCAGACCAGGAAACTCTATGTACGAAAATGCTCTCGTTTGAGAAATCAGGATACTTCTGAAGAGGGCCTCCACTTGATAGATAAATCATGTGCTGAAGCAAATGACCTGCATAGTCGGATCTCAGTTGCGCTGCGAAGTGTGGAATCAATTTCTGATAGAATCCAGAAATTGAGAGATGAAGAGTTGGAACCACAACTTGTCGAACTGCTACATGGGTAAGTAGATCTTTTTTGAAGGACATAAGAAGAGGATGTTTCAAATTAGTAGTGTAATGACATCCAAACTTCCACTTATGCAGCCTAATGAGGAACTGGAAGGTGATGTTGGAATCCCATGAAACCCAAAATCGAGTAATGCTTGAAGTAAATTATTTCAACTGTCCAGCATATGGGAAGTTCTCCAATGACTCTCATCGTCTCGCTACTCTTCAACTTGAGGCAGAACTTGACAATTGGCATTCATCTTTCACTGCTTATGTATCTACACAGAAGGCATACATTGAAGCTCTTGGTGGTTGGCTATCCCAGTTTGTTTCTCCAAAAGTTGAATTCTGCTCCAGTGGCAACTCTTTAGTCCGTCCTTATAGAATAAATTGGCCACCATTGCTAGTAACCTGTCATGATTGGTTAGCATGCCTAGATAAGTTGCCACGTAAGACTGTTACTTGTGCCATGAAGAGCTTTGGAAAGGATATCCATGCCCTATGGAATCAGCAAGGAGAAGAACAACAACAAAAGAGGAAAGTTGATGGATTGGCCAAAGAACTTGACAGGAGGACTCTGGCATTCCAGAGAGCAGAGAGGAGGATTCTTGAAACTAAGATTTCTGAGCAGGAATCTAAATTGACGGCGCGTAACTGCATAGAATACATAGCTGAAAGGAAAAATCAATTGGAAATGTTCAGGAAGAGGCTAGATGAAGAGCAGGGAAAGCACCTTGCTAGCATGCAAGAGACACATGGGATCACCATAAATGGATTTCAGAGAGGATTTTCTTCAGTGTTTGAGTCCTTGGCTGAGTTTTCGAAGGCAACAGTAAAGATGTATTCTGATCTCGGTACGTACATGAAAAATGCAAAAACAGAAGAGAATAATGATAGTAACATATCCTACATGGAAGAGATGGGATCCCAGGCTCCAAGTTGTAAGGCATAATAGGTGAAAATAGAACTACTGGAGTGTTTTGAGAATCTTGCAGGCTTTTCCAATCCTTTGTTTCTCAAGAAAGGAATTGCGTAGTGAGGTTCTTAAATAGTTGTATCATATTCTTGTAGACAGCTAGTTGTTTTAATCCATGTTTGATATCGTGGTTTAACTATGTTTTTGAATTTTTTTTATTTTTTTAGTTTTAAATTATTTTTTTGTGTTTATAAGTTATTTTGATGTGTTGTTAAAAATAAATTTTTAAAAAAATATATTATTTTAATATATTTATAAAAAAAAAGACATTTTGAAAAGGAAGAAGGAAAAGTGGCTAACAATAAAAAAAACATCACTGATAGCAGAAGGCAATTTAAGGAAATGCTAGAAATGATGCAACATTAAGCTATTCTTCCGGTCCTCTTCGAGGACATCCCGTGGTTGCTCAAGTGCATAAGATCTACTGTGTCATTTTTGGGAAAAACTATAAGGAAATTCCAGTACCAGATAAAGTCAAAGAGATTGAGCAGATTACAAACTTCTCTGCCTAATTTTGATGAACAGCACAAATCAAATATCTCAGGACAAATATATAAGAAGGGCTATCAACAATGTGCCAAAACAGCTCCCCAACCCTTCCAGTGAAGGAGGTATCACTGGCATGAACAGAAAGTTGCGTTGCTAAAGCTTAAGCACGACCAATTACATGTTCAACTGATCTCTTCTTTGCTTGTCTCTTCACTTATTCCTCTCAAATTGTTCTTATCAATGTCAATGTTGACACTAGCAGCCTCTAAACACTTCATGCTTGTGCTGTGAAAAAAGATGCTATCCATCTCAACGTGAAACCTTTGAAATCGAACACCATCTATGCTGACAAAACTCTGGGAATTTTCATACGATCTTCGAGGCCCATGATCCATTGATCTACGAGAACTGCTTGATGATCTCCAATAATCCTTTGAAGGTTCTTTGTCGACGAAGTTATCAGCTAAATATAAGGCCTCTTCTAGCTCTTGCCACACCCGGGTCATCGTAGGCCGGTCTTTAGGATTTTTCACTACACATCTCAGACCAAGTTCTCCCATCTTTAGCATCATTTCCATGTCGCAGGAATCTGTTAGAAGATTAGCATCTAAAATTTCTTCAACCCTGCCACTTTCTAAGCTAGGCCTTGCCTGCATTTTAGCAACATACATCATCTCATTTTCAACTATGAAGAAAAAATATTAAAACCATTGCTAAAATGATGATCTGCATCTTGTTGAGTTCTATATCTAGTTATGCATACCCATTCAATTATATTGTAGTTTGATGGATTTCTTGTTAAATCAACTGCAGGCCGGGCAGTGACAAGCTGCAAGAGTATGACTCCAAAGCTGTATACATCACTAAAAGGACTTAAATGACAGCTTGAACAATAGGCAGGATCAAGGTATCCCGGAGTTCCTTTGATCTGGCTACTGACATAAGATTGATCCCCAATAGGTCCCATCTTCACTAGCCCAAAATCTGAAACTTTTGCTTCAAAACCATCTCCTACTAGAATGTTACTTGGTTTTATATCACGGTGGATTATGCTAGGCTTGATCCCATCATGCAAATGAGCTATGCCTGCAATTTTTCAGTAACGTCATGATAAATAATTAGTACTCTATTCAGTTATATTATTTTCTAGAGACAGTAATTAAGAGGACATGTACCCTTAGCTGCTCCAATGGCTATGTTTACTCTTTGCCTCCAAGTTAAGCTTCTCCCTCCTTTTCCTGCAAGGAAATCATGCAGATGAGGAACAAAACGTCACATATTTAAGAAAGCTAAGCAGATATTACAAGCAAGAAGTTGAAGCTTACCGGTAATGTAATCAAGCAAAGAACCATTTGGTACATACTCATAAACCAACATTTGTGTTCTTTTTGCTCCTGTTTGAGACAGCGTTAAGCATATACACGTTTAGTACATGCACAGAAAACAAAGAAAACGACTCAATGTGCAACATTTCTATACCAGTCTGTTCACAAAATCCGACCAAGCCAACAAGGTTTCTGTGCTTTACTTTGGAAAGCAGATTCACTTCTGTTTCGAAAAAAGAATACACACAAGGATAGATCAGCCACTCAAACTCATGAGCCTCACAAACTTTTAAGCTTTTACATGCTTGCATAGGTTGATCAGGCTTACCATTTCTAAATTCTTCGGTGTTCTGGTATGATTCAGCATGGGCTCTCTTGATCGCTAGAGCAGTACCCTCCAATTCAAAAGTCCCTTTGTAGACATTGCCAAATGCACCAGACCCCAACAAGCTATCATCACTAAAGTTCTTCGTAGCCCTCTCTAACTCCTCCAACTGAAATCGCCTCAATGATAATGTCCCAGCTTTCAAATTTCCTAATCCTCCACAACCACACAACTGATCAGTTCACAAAATAGAAGGTTCACAATGATCATAGAAGGCAAATGTTGTCTTACACTAACCTTTAAGTAACCAGTATCTTTGCCAAAAAATTGGAAAGAGTCTTCTCCTGAAAAACAAACAGAGTGAAGTAACAACTGATATTGTTACAATCCCAATAATTAGTGCTCCCCATATATGTTTATCATGCCTTCGATTATTATTAGCACTTCTGGTCTCATGAACTAGCGGTGCTGGTGAATTTGGAAATGATGTTGGTTGGGTTGCCAAATAATAGTAGCTCTTTGCTGCCATCTTAACTTGAATGCATAGAAATTTTGCCTTGTAAAACTAGCTAGCTAGGATAGCTTTAGATGCACTACTTGCATTTTCTTTAGTCTTGACACATCATTACCCTAAAATGTGATAGATTAGAGAAGAGAAAGAGAGTATTGATGAAGAGGGAAGATCGCTGTCGGAAAGGATGCAGTTTTAAGTCACAAAAATTGAAACCATTGCCGGCAGACCAATATTTACAAAGCAAGTATATATCTTATAGAGTGACTCTCCATATGACATAATTCAACGACTAAGTCTTCTCTTCGGACGGCATATAATCCATGCAAAAATGAGGACCTCTACGTAATAAATGAATTTTTGTGTGTAATCATTCGCTATGAACAAAATTAGAAACGGTAACTCCAAGCTTAATTAAGGTTCAAAATGTATTAATATAAGCATTAACATGATTCCCTTTCACTGCATCACAGCATTGTTTTGTTGCATGCTTGTTGTCTGCATGATTCCTGGATCATTAATTGACGTTTAGTGATGCTAGCACGCGGTATTATGTCGTCTTTAGGACTACCTGATGAAAAATATTCTCTGCAGAATATAATATTCAATTAATTTTGATATTCACGGGAGGATAATAAATGACCAGGTAACCAGCATTAAGCTTGTATATATGTTATGATTTTGTCATTGAATTTTGAGAAGATTGTGTGTTGTCTCTTCTTGTTGTTTGGGTCTATGCACTTAATTATTAAATGGGTTAGACAATTGCTAGTCTTAACCTTATGATAAATATTATAGCTGTGGTCTCATGGACTGTTTTGAGTGCATGTCTGTGTGTGAGAGAGAGACTGTTTTAAGCATGTCGTGCATCAGTCAGAAAGAAACATTGGCAAAAGTCATCTTTCGTTTTCTTTTTTTTTACACGTCTACGGAAGAAATGTTCCCATTTACTGGTGGATTGCCAAGATTTCATTTTGAGCTAAATCAAAATTTCGTTTATTGTACAAATTATTGGAATTTAGAATATCTTAATTAAGTTCAACACCTTTTGGAATATTCAAAATGTATTTAATTTTTTTGTATAAAAAAGTTCAAATTTGAGACTTTTTTACACAAAAATACCAATATTTGTTAAGCTACAATTCCTTGGATTAAAAGAGCTTTTACATTGAAAAAGCAAACTTGATGACTCTCTAATCATTAAACTGAAAAAAAAAAATAGATATGGGTATATATGATCTCTCTCATTGGATTTGCCAGAGGCTTACTCGTCTGCTATGAAATATGCTTCAATCAATTTCATCCTAACGGCTGAGTAATGCTTTCATCCTTCGAAACATTCATGACATATCATGGAGAAACTCTCTTAATTTTAGTTTTTAAGAATAGTTTTGAATTGAAAGGATGCATAATAGCTGAGTAATGTGGACTTTTATACGTACATTTTTTTATGGCATCTCATTTAATATCTTGCATATATATCATTACCACAACATAATTAACAAACTATAAGGACACCACCAAACGTTGGCAATCTTTATAGTAGTGTATTCACACCATGCTATGTTTAGAAAAAATTCCTCCCTTTTTATCATAAGATTCACCCTTTTCTTTTCTACTAACATGATATAACCACAAAGTCTTTATCTTCTCTACCATAACATCCTGAGCCTCCAAATCTTATCCTACCGTATTAGTCTTGCTATTACCTGTATCAACAATAACTGTTTTGGATTACAATTATAACATATGTAAATATCAAAATGATTGGCTTTGATCAATGAAGGATTATTTGCGTTGATGAAGATGAATTTGTTTAGATTGTTAGCCTATCCAAATTAGATAAAAAAAAATCAGTCAAGTTTATCATATAGGATATAACATGACTATTTTTATAATTATCTAGTTTGTATGGATAAATTATATAGGAAGTTAAAATAGGTTTTATGAAAAGAAGATAAATACAAGTTATCTAAAGATAATTGTTAGAGAAGTATTTTTGTGAAACACGATATATTAATAGTTTATTAAGAATATGATAAATTAAAAAGCTTGAAGATAATATTTATCAAAGGTTCTTATCCTTATCACGTGGATGTGTACATAATGAAGGATAAAAGAGCGGCATTTGCAGTGTAGTAAGAGTGCCCAACTAGCTAAGGAGTTACACAAAGTTTTGTAGCATATACTTTTAATACATGAGTAGAGTGTGAATAAAATTTTCAAGGAGAATTTTTCTCTAAAGAGTTGGAGAGCCACCAGACTCCTAGAGGGAGTTCCTGTATTAACTGTTAGCAACTGGTGTACCGACTAAGATGACAATAGTTTGAAGATTGTTAAGTGGTTTGTAAGCTACTACGGTAGAAGAAAAAACAGAGTGTTTTTCTTGACAAGGTATATATACAAAATATTTGTAGGCAAAAATACTCCTCTTGTAATCTTCTAAACTAGTAAAAGTTGTTTATCTTGGGTTTGACTGCCCCAGAGAGGTTTTTTTATCTTTAGAAAAGTTCTTCAAAAGGTTTTTTTATTTGTAACCAAATAAATTTTTCATTTAAGTTTTTCACACTTATATTTATTTGGTTACTGATCAATGTTAGCAAAATAGTTAGCAGATTGCTTCTTAACATAAAAGGAACAAAAACCAGACTGTCAAATGGTATCAGAGTAAGTTCACTCATTCTAGAGTGAATCTATTTTTCCTGTTAAACATGTCAACATTGAATTCTCCACTATAATTAAACAATAAGAAGTATAACTACTAGAAGGTAAGGATGAAAGCTTTCCTCAAATCACTAGACAAGAAAGTCTGGTACTCAATTGAGTATGGATGGACCAAGTCTAAAACTCTTTTCAACAACTGGACCAAAGACAAATCCATTAATTATAATTGGAATAATAAAGGTCTGGATATTATATTTATGACAATGTCTCCTGATGAATTTAAGAGAATCTCCAAGTGTAAGATAGCCAAGGAAACTTGGGATATTATTGAAGTTACTCATGAGGGAACCAAGATAGACTGACAATGAATCTTTTAATGATTTTTATGCAAAAAATAATGATATTGTAAATTTCAGGTTCAATATAGGAGAAAAAATAAAGGACTCATGAAATATAAGGAAGATTCTAAGATGTATGCCTGAAAGATTTTGGCCAAAGGTAACAAAAAAAAAA
>Ga0325403_1001647_pt1 | contig 18889 bp, 17 predicted proteins | sample PopdelMetagenome_19_FD_205665 | JGI IMG/M metagenome (GOLD analysis project Ga0325403, IMG submission 205665) | Populus deltoides microbial communities from Bellville, Georgia, United States - Xylem-PdKOR-R4 | ecosystem: Host-associated > Plants > Phyllosphere > Stem > Wood/Secondary xylem...
ATATTTATTATTGTTATTTCCGTGGGTAATTTACCATCAGTCTGTCCAAGTTCTTTTGGGATTAAAAGGGAGGCCTTCCTTTCCTTGCATATATTTTCCGTTTACAACTAGTAATACAAAACAATTCATCAGTAATTTGTTGCACCGACCTGACCCTCTTTCTCTTATAAATTACTAGTAGAAGTATAGCAGCATGGATTATTCTTCTTCTGCTCTCAGATTGGCTTACTCCCGCGCGCTGCTATCTTCTGTTTCTTTCCGGAATCGATCATGTCTCTTGCTAATAATGCTGTAGGGTTCCGATTTAACCCTACAGAGGCTGAACTTGCTTGCCATTATCTTTACAACAAAGTCATGGGTCTTCCTCTATCTTGCCCTTACATTGTTCAAGATTATGATCTATATGGTCATGAGGAGCCTTGGCAAATATGGGAAAATTTTGGAGAACACAATAATACTACTAGTGATGATGAGGATGATGATGAAGTTGAGGCTGGTCCGTCTCCTCAGGATGATCTTTTCTTTTTCACAAATTTGAGAAAGATAAACCCTGGCATGAAATCCTCCAAATTTGATCGTGGTGTTGGGTCCAATGGGGGCCGTTGGCATGGTGACGATGTTCATTCATTCCATTGCAAAGGAATTACTTGGAATCGAAGGAGATATTGTTACAAGAATCCCAATATAGGCACTCCTGATGCTTCCTGGATTATGTTGGAGTATTCCCTCGATGATTCTCTTATGCAGAATGTTCCTCATTATACTGTGCTCTGTCGAATTCGGAAAAAGAGTAACAAGAATTGCAGTAGAAAGAGGAAATCAAGCCAATCTAGCTCTCAGCTTGAGCCTAAACGCCAGTCGAAGAAATTGAACTCGAAATTGAGGACACCTCCGATTAAAGAAAAGAAACTGTTCATGTGACAGCACACCCACCTCACGTTCACGTTCCTGTGCCTTGGTGTGAATATCTCTGATCAAGGCTATAAATTGATATGGTTCTCAGTTCTTGAAAAAAATGTAATGCATTCTATTCTCTCTGGTTTCTTGGATGATGGTGTGCTGCTGCATCATCTTCCTTGCTGAAAGAAACCAGTTTTGATGGTGATGAATGATGATTTCAATTTCAAAGATTGCGGCCCCATTCTGTGTTTCTTACAGTTACGTTATAGCTAGATTGGCTAGATGCAATTGTTGTAGTTATTTAAAATCAAAACTTGCAATTGTTTAGTTTAGATCATATACAATTTTATATCACAAAGTAGAATAACATAAACTTAAAACAAAGTTATTTTTAGAGACAATAACCTAAATAGAAGCTAGAGCACAAACCCAAACTCAAAATGAATTAATCAAAAATAATTTTTTATAAACAAAAAATTGTTTTGTAATAAATCAAAACCTAAACCTAAGACTAGATTTAGGACCCGAAGCTCGTGGATTTCACTTTGTATAAGTCCTCACTTCTCTGAAAGTATTGGTGCCCTAAAGACATTTTTTAAAAAAATCTTTTTAACTTACCATTATATAAATTACAAGAAAATCTCTTATTATTTTGATTCGTTATGAGTTTCACAAAAATATATCAAATAAGAATTCGTTAAAATTAATTACACATCCACCTATAAGTTTTTTTAATGGTTAAAGTATGTTTGTTGAAAAATATTTTTCAATAAAATTTTAACCGAAAAAATAAGTAGAACCCACTTTTAATTTAATATTAAATATATGTCCATTAACATGTTTTTTTTTTTAAAAAAACAAATTTCTAACTGTTGTTTTATTAGTTTGCACTAGATTGACGGTCTGCATTTTACTTAAGGTTAGACTGATTTTTTTTTAACATAAAACAAATGTTTAGGCCATTGTTGTCAAAATCGCAAATTGACTCGTAAAATCATATGATTTTATGAGTCAACATGTATATAACGTATAAAATCAGATTAAAAACTTGAAAATCAGCAGACTCGGTCAACTCGAACCACGTTTACAAGTTTGACAAAAATTACAAAATTTATTGACTCTCCCTCTCGAGTTCACAATTGACGGTCCCCACTCCCCAGCCTTTCCTTTCCCCTTTCCCCTTTCCCCTTTGCCTTTTGCCCAAATCTCACATTCTTAACCTTAATAGGCTTACAACTTCCACTCCCTCTTTCAAATTAGATGACATACGCATAGATTCAAAAGAAAGGATTGATGATCACAACAGGGAAAGGCTTGAAGATGGGTTATGGTTTAGGGATATTAAGAGAAGTTGGGGTTGGTGAGGGAAAGGTGGTTGTGGAATGTGGGTGCGGTTTAAAGCATATAAGAATTCGATGGAGAGAGCGAAAGAGGAGTGCTTTGATGCTCCACTCCAGGACTAGGATTGATTCTTGTTGATGATCACCATGGCCACTAGCTAATCTGAGCGTGTTTGGTATCGTGGTAGCTTTTGTGGTTGTGGTTTGAAAAAAATTGTTTAATAAAAAGTACTTTTTGTGAGGTTGATTTCAAAAAAAGTTGGTGTTTGGTTAAAACCGTGGTTAAAGTATTGGTTTTAAAAAAAGTAGTTTTTTATGTTTGGTTAAAAAACTGTGGTTGAAATTGTTGTAGAAAAAAAACAATTTTGTGTTTGGTAAAACTGTGATTTAAATTGTGGTTAAAAAAATAGTTTTTTTTTTTGTTAATATGGTTTGTGTTTTATATTTGATTTGAATTAATTAAAAGGATATATATAGACACATATATATAATTCCAAAACATAGGTGTTTTGTAATTATGATTACATAACAAAATAAAATATCCTTATACAGTAATGTACCCCTTTATTGTTCCGTTAAGCTTTTTGCAATTCCATCGCGTACAAAATCCATACGTGAAGGCCTTTGTGAGCCTTGAACGGCCGAAGCCTGAACAATATCAGGTAAAAAGTCATCTGGAATTAAATTGGGGTTGCGATCATACTAAGAAAAAACTGCATCATCTTGTGAACTCCTTCTAATATAGTTATGTAGTACCATTGATGCAACTACAATCTCAACTTGTATTTTGTATGGATAGGCATGCATGTTTTGCAAAATTTTCCACCTCTGTTTCCATACCCCAAAAGAACGTTCGATCATGTTACGTAGTGACGAGTGTGCACGATTAAACACTTCTTTCCGACCACTTGGTTGTCCACGCCGCCTAAATTCTTGGAAGTTATACCTCTCGCCTTTGTAGGGACCTAAATACCCATACTCGTTTGGATATTCAGCATCAACCAAATAGTATTTTCCTGCAAATAATAACAACATGGTAATTAATAACAGAACTTTTTAAAAAAATATTATATTCCATCAATTATCAAATCTTCAATTTAGTCAAAATCACAACCTTCTGGAGGTTTTGGAAATTTGATATTGCTATTGTCAATAGCCTCAAGAAAAATACTCGTATCGTGTGCACTGCCTTCCCATCCTGCCCACACGAAGATGAATTGCATGTCAAAACTACAAGCAACCATGACATTTTGTGTTGGTACACCTTTTCTTTCAATAAATGGAATTTGATTTTCAGATGGTATGCAGGCACGAACATGTGTTCTATCAATTACACCGACACAATTCTACAGGCCAAAAAAACATTAAGTACTCATAAACATTTATAACATATTTCATACTCATTTGAACAACTTAATTAAACTACTTAACTAAACAAAAAATCATCTTACCTTGAAATGTGACATAAATCTTGGATTCATAGCAATTTCTCTTGGTGTGCTCGTAAATTGTGAATCTACTGGTTTTATGACTTTCACAGCAAATAAACGTAATGATTTAAGCACTTCTTTAAAACATTTACTAATAGTTTCACCTGAATGCTGAAAGCGTTCCTGCACTTGTCTATTTGACGCCCCAACTGCTATTATAAATAGAAACATTGCCACTTTTTCAATAACGCTCATTCTTCTTGACGGTTTTAAGCCATGATGCGTTTCTAATTCAGTGCACAGACTCGACAAAGTGGTTGCGTCCGTCCTGAACATGTTAACACTTCGTTTCCAATGACCTCTTAAAACCTCTGTCAACCAACGCATCCCTGTATTATACGAAACCATACATGGTTCTTTATACATATAATTAATATAACACATGTTTATAGCTCCAGCTGTGCATATAATTAATTTTTTCATATCAAAATGCTTCATTAAAATAAATTCATCGTCATCATCACTGTCATCGTCACCGTCATCATCACTGTCATTGTTACTATCGTCGGCGTCGTTTCCATCACTGTCATCTCCAGCACCAGAAAATGAGGCACCACTACCTTCACAACTTGGATAATTAATGTGGTCTATAATGCGGTTCATTACATTATCATAATTGCCATCGAAATCCCCATTAAATATGTCATTAAACCGTGAATCATCCATAACTTCAATTACATGAAATAAACAAAAAATTATATGTTGTTAATAAAAATATTTAAATAATTAAATATCATTCAATATAAAAGAACTATCAAATAGTTGGTGCAACATAAGTTTTTTCATACCTGTAAAGCCAACAAAAACAATGTTCCACTTGCTTGTATCACTTGCTTATATGAAATGCAGTTGAGGTTTGAGAGGTTTGTTATGAAGCAAAAAAGTTATTTGAAAGTTGGCTCACAAACAATCCTCTTTATATAGAAAAAACTCACTGCTTTTTACGTCTCTTTTACAAGTAATTTTATTCAGCTTTCAATAACAGTACATTATCACATGTATAGACTGTAAAAGTAACATATAATGTTAATTTTACAGCTAATAATTCTGACATGTATTTTTTCACCTTTTGTTCTCATTCTATTATTCAAGATTTCTTGGCCCATTTTTTTTTCTTTTTTGATCACCATGACAGTGCACACATGTACAGAAATCATCTAAACAGAACCAAATATTGTATTCCAAGAACTGTAACTGGAGATTCAATTGACACCTTAAAAAATAAACATAATTTATATATACGAACTCCAACAACAACGCACCAAAGAGAGCAGCATGTATTCCAATAATCAGTGACAAATCCAGCAGCTCAAACAGCATTTACAGTAGCACAATACACAAATATTTCATGCACTGGCTCCCATGCATACAGTAGCTGAGACAATATTCAAAAATCACTTGCACACAATAGCTGAAACATCATGTTAACAGCAATGAATAACATTAACAAACAAGGCATCAGCTTCCATCAATTCTCACTGCAGAAAAGAAAACAAATGCTCCTTATCACACTGCACAAGTACATAGTAGCTGCACATGGTATCTCAATTACTTGCAGCTTTCTTATCACCATACAGCACCCATCAACTCACAGCAGAAAAAGAAAAGGCCAACAAATATTCACATAGTAGCTGCACATGGTATCTCAATTACTTGCAGCTTTCTTATCACCATGCAGCACCCATCAACTCACAGCAGAAAAAGAAAACAAACAAATGTTCACACAGTAGCTGCACATGGAATATCAATGAATACAGCTTCACACACAAGGCTGCAGCTCCCATCACCTCACGGCAGAAAAGAAAACACACCAACATTTCACACAGTAGCTGCACATGGTTTATTACAATTACAGCTGGACATACAAGGTAACAACTCCCATAAACTCATGGCATAAAAGAAAACAAACAAGGCTGCACATGGTAGCTTATAATAGAACATACATTTTAACAACAACATTCAATATTCAAGACTTTCAGGGAACAACACAGTGAAGGAAAATTATCAACAAATTCAATCCAATGGTCAACCATTTAACATTAATAACAACAAAAGTGACAGTTTTAATTCATTGATAAAATACAACATTAAAAACAAACAATATCCTCATACAAGTATATTAGCTCCTGAAAAGCAGTTTAATATAAATACAATAGTAAAAAAATTACCGCAAATGGAAATGCCCATATATCTCAACACGAAATGTGGAAGAATACAATGACTCAGATAAACTTCGGCAATAGGAAAAAACTCTTTTTAAAAATCGGTATCCCATTATTCTGCAACAATAAAACAAACTTGTATAAATACATTAAGCAAGTGAATAGTTAATTGATTAACGGTTAAGAAAATGTAATAATACCATGTCAGCTAAGCACGTTTAGTGCGTGCATACATTCGTTGTAGCCATCTCAACTTCTGCTCCTTATCACCCATACTAGCCCACATTTCTCTTTTCCTTCTTAAACTCAAATACTCTGTAGCAAAGTCGTGGAACTCATCTTCAATTGAAACTCCAGAAATTGAGTGCAGCTCAGCCATCACCTCGCGAATACTACAGCCTTCGCGATCCAAATTAACAGACGTGGAATCACTCTTAGTCGATATACTCTCAAGTAGTTGATTGCACCTTGACAGCAGCTGAATTCTAGATGTTTTCTTCTTTCTACCTCGCACATCATAATGATCTTGTTCTTTTCTTTTGTCACCGCTTTTTGTGTTGCTGTTGCTAGACATATTTATCCCTCCGACCATTCGAGTCATGTCAGTCTGGAAATCTGGAATCACATCTTCCTCCGAATCACCGCTACCTTCTTCCAAACCATCATGAGCAATGTCGACATTGCTTGTACCAGGATCAACATCACTATCAGCAGGTACACCTGATGAAGGAGCCCATACAAACGCTCCAGTTGCGATAATGTTGGAATACATTCGGTCAAATTTATTCTTCAAAGACGGCTCAATACCGACATGTCTGAATTTTTTGGCTCCTCTGATTTCCTGCTTATAAATTAAATCAATTAATTAAGGATCAAGACTAGTAAAATTTTGGTGTTGGAATTTGACAACAATAAAAGAAATTGTTAGGATGACAAGGAATGTACCTGAATTTTTTGTTTCCACCACTCATCACTAGCTGAAATTGTGCCTAATTCACTATTTCAGCCAACATCAGTTTCAGAAACCAGCTTATTCCATATCCTCCAATCCTTTTTGCATCCATCCCATTTGTTTTTCAATTATGTTTTAGTGAATGCATGGCCAGTTTGTTCTTTGAATTATGTTATAAGAAATTTCCACCCCGTTTTATCGAAATGAGTATTAGGTCTCATTCCCATATCAATTGCCTTAATGCATATATCACAAAATATATGCAACATTTCCTTTATCCAAGCAACCTTATCAAAAGATTCAAGACCGTCCATGATATCTTTTAAAACATTTAACAAAAGTTTGAAATCAATCAATGATATCAATTACATTGTGGCGCATACATAAATCGTGGACTAAAACAATAATAAAACACTCAATGTTCAGCATTTATAAAAGCTGTGTGGTTAGCAACAAACATTAACCATGCATGTATTTGAATGAGAATGTTCCCGTAAATTTGTAATGAAAACTAATTGAAACCCATTAATTCTCAACTGTTCAGAAAACTTAGTTTTAGCCATGATATAATATTTGAATTATGAAGCAACACTTCATTGTCATCATGCTGTTTGAAAGCTAAAAACAGAGGGAAAAAAACAAACAGAACAGAATCTATTTCTACATTCAAAGTAACCCAGCTTTCTTTTGCAGCATGCAAACACACAAAAGGAAACTTAAAATTCTGATTTTGACTGCAAAAGTAGAAATAAAAGTAATCATACACGACATGCTAACAGGGCACTCATTACGATTACAATAAATACACGCACAGTAAAGAAATCTACGGTTGCTCAAACAGAAACAACATCAATGTGCATAGTAAACATATCAGACCATGAAGAACAACACATAAATGAAATTTCAAAGCATCACATTGTTTCCAGTAAGCAAATAATCTAGCAGTAGCACTGTCAGCTGGTAGTAGACATACAAAATGAAACCAGATTTAAACAAAGAACAACAGCAGACAAGCAGTACATAAAAGCAATTAAATTTTGCTAAATTCAAAACAATTGATGAAGGCACAGTAAATAGAAGACAATCAGCAACAACCATGAAATTTGTCAATTGCAGAACACACAATAATTGATCATGCAGGTACACAGACATGCAATTTTTCATTTAAAAAATGAAAATGAAGATGGAGATAAGGCAGGAACTTACCTCAGTCTATCTCTTTAGGTGTCCAAAACAACACGGTTTTACAGCTTTGTCCTGCAAACAGATACAATGGAGATCCAGAACATAAATTAGATTTTGAGCTACAATTACTACAAAATTAACATGGGTAACATAGTACACAGAAGCATCACAGAAATGCAGGTTTTCAAGTAAAAAAAATTTAAAACATATACAAAGCAGAAGACAAGCAGAAGAAGCAGTGAAATTTGCTATAAATTCAAAAACTTTGACGAAGGCATAGTAAATAGAACACAAGCAGCAACAGCAACGAAATTTATAGATCAATTCAACAATTATAGTGTTAACAGTAATCGAGCATGCAGTAGCACAGACATGCAATTTTTCATCTAAAAAACAAAAATGAAGATGGAGATAAGGCACAAACATTACCTCAGTCTCTCTCTTTGTTCTGCAAACCACACGGTCCTGCAGCTTTGTTCTGCAAAAACAAAAACAATAGAGACCTATTACAGAAATTAGATTTTGAGCAACATGTTAAACAAAATTGACAAGGGGAACGCACAGTACTTACCGGTATCTCGCTCGTGGACCTTTCCCAGCACGAATCTCTTGGGTTTTTTCTACAATTATAACAATGGAGGGACAAATCGGTGAAGGTTTGTGTTTTCGATCTTCGTTTGGAAAGAAGAGACAGAGGGGAAGAAGCTTGCTCTGGCGTCGTTCTGTGTGTTGGTGGTTTTAGGGTAAAATAGAAACGGGGTTGAAGCAAGAGATGAGAGAGAAGAACAGTATGGGGAAGGAAATTGGGGTTTAGCTCATCAATGCTATACATTGATCTGCAATTGTAACAGAAAAATTTATGAGTTAGAGGACCATTTCCATGACCGTGGTTACTGGGAAAGTGTCGGTGGTGAGAGAGAGGTAAAACGCATGAAGGAACAGTATGGGGAAGGTTGAAAATGGGAGTGTAGATCAATGTTCTGTGAACAATTTGTTGGATTTTTGTGACCGTTGGGAAATTGGGTGAAAGAGGGATGAGGACAGTTGGGAAAGTTAATTGTAAATTGTCGGTGATGAGAGAGAGGAGAAACGCATGAAAATCAATGCGTAATTGCTTTTTAATTTTTGCAATTCAACCGCAGTTTGCAGTGGGACCCACATAAAAAAACTGTGGTTAGTAGTTAACCAAACATGTGTTACACTGCTTTTCTTTCAACCGCAGCCGCACTAGCATATCCAAACACAGTCTTAATCACAAGTTCCCCTTCTCGAATAGCTACCATCATATATTCATAATTGCATAATTATACTGAAACGTGAAGATGATAACTAGAGCTTGGTGAGCATCCTCATTTTAACGAGTGTCATTAAACCCAGTTTGGCTACATGGGTTCATCTTATTACTTGTTGATATGGTTCTATTTAGGTTGAGTTTTAAATTAAATTAGGTAGTTGTTGACTCGGCGTGACACAATTGAACTTAATAGAATGTTACGTGTTGAATCATATGAACATGATAATCTAATAAAATGCAAAAAAATAAAATAAATGATAAAACTTAATTTTAAAAAGAATTCAATTTTGAAAGACAAAACTGAAGAAAGAGATAAATCTAAGCAACCTAAGAAAAATAATTGAGTTAATTGGCAAAATCTATTTTCCAAGTCATGAGATTGTGATAACTTGATTGAAAAGAAAAGGAAGGAAATCACAAAGCTCATTTTGCAAAATAAACAACATCTAAGGGTGAAATATAAAAAAAATATAACTTGTGTTAACTTTTCAAATCCATGACCTGAGTCTCTAAATCAAAAGCACCCCATCTAAAAAATACATAAAGTTCAATTCCCAACAAATCAAATGTTGAAGGTTGAAATAAAAAAAAATGATAAAAAAATAGAAATTAAGAGTATGGAAACCAAACTTGAAAAATGAGAGTACAAATTAAAATTTTGTATTGAAAGCAAAAATTAAAAAAAATATATCAAGTTCTTAAATGGATCCAAAATAGAAAATCAAAATTAAAGGAATGAGGACTAGATTTGAAAAAAATAACAAATCACAATTATGAATTCAAGTATGAAATTAAAAACAAATCAAACTTTGACAAAAGAACGAAAAACAAATTTTTTTAAAAAATAAAGAACTAAATTTTGAACGGCATGCGTGAATTTCAAGGTGAGGAGAGAGAAAAGAGAAAAAAAAAGAAGAAAAGACTGTTGGTGAAACACCATCACATAAACAATGACACGTGCCGCCTCACTTAGATAGAGACACCTTGACGCTTCTAACACAATGGTGAAATGTATCGTTTAGAGGCTAGGAAACATTAAATACATTGCTAGAAGACCACGAGCATCTCTCATCTGCTCATGCTAGCCAACTGTTTTTTAAGTTATATTTTATATTTTAAAAATATCAAATTGCTCTTTAATTAACTTGATAATAACTAAAAAATTAGGATGAATAAATAAGTTTTGCTATAATACTAATTTAGTCATTTTATTTTGCTTTTTAAAATGTAAAAAGACCTATTTATTCTTGATCAAAATAATAATAACTAATAAACCCTATAAAAAAACTTTATTATCCTCTATAAGTATTTTCATTGATTTTTCTTTTTAAAAATGTAAATTAGTCATTATATAGTAACAATGAAAAGTGAATCATCTCACTTATCAATGTTTTCCCCTCTCTAAATAGCTTTGATTAATATGTCAACTTCGCGTTGACTAGTTTTTAATTGAGTGGATGAAGCTGCATGCTGATTGTTCAAGGAGAATAAGTGTTTAGAAATGTTTTTAAAAAAATTATTTTTTTAAATTAATATTTTTTTATAATTTCAGATTATTTTGATGTACTGATGTTAAAAATAAATTTTTTAAAATAAAAAAAATTTATTTTAATATATTTTAAAATAAAAAACACTTTAAAAAATAATCGGTACCACACTTTCAAGCACACTAACTGAGTTAGCGACTGTCTTCAATTATATTTGCTTCGGATGTTTCGGTTTTTCTATTCTTGCATTGTTGAGTTGGAACTCTTTAAGTATGTTTTCCATTACATATTCGATGGTTTTTTCTTTCTCGTCCACATTTAAACTACATAAATTGGACTTCAAAGGTTTTTGTTTTTTTTTTTAAGAGAAAAAAAGCATTAATTTGATCTACCAATTTTGGGTATTTATTTTTCGATGAATGAATTTATGTTTAGAATGGAGGGAGTTGAGATGTTCCTTGCGTTATCTTCGTTGCTGCAACAGTTTTGTAAAGGGTTTTAAAAGCATAGCAGGTCCATTATTAATTGAGAGCAGGTACTGATGCATTGTTGCAGACTCATCATGCATAGGTACTAGCTTTTGCAGGATGGCCCTGTTGGTATTATTTTTACTTTGAATCAGGATGCTAATCTCTTAAATTAATACAGAGCTAGATTCTTCATCACCAGATAAACGGGTATCAGTTAGGAGATCAAAGCTCTGCCGTGACCCTGGCAGTACATTTGGTTTAAGCTGGCAGGAAGAACAAAGCGGTCCTGTTCTTGTGAAAAAGGAAATGCTTCTCTGCCTTTCTGTTAGCTGTTCCCCTGTTGCCTGAGGAAATCATTATCTTTGATGATAACCTCCTTGATTTAAATGGATCTTATTAAGTATTTTACAAATAATGCAAAAGATTTTCATTATCCCTGCAAATCACAAGTACTGTTTCTTCAATTGCTTATTGAAAAGTATCATGGAGGGTTTATATATGCAGGGCACATTTGGTTTCCTGGAAACAATTCGTTTTTGGGCAGCCTTGATTGGTTATGACTCAGGAGTGTCTGTTAATGATTTCCTGCAGGCTTAACCATCAGAGAGACTTGCCTGATTGATCTTAGGCTGCTTGTTGAGTAATTTATCTGGTAAAAATATTGAGCTTGTGGCACTGACATCACCTGATTGTTTGAACGGTGACTGAAATGCATTGACGTAATTGAAACATTTAGCAATATTTGATGTGTGATTAGAAGCACTCAAGGAGGAGAACTGAACGAGTAATATAATGTTCCTCGAACAACTTGAATATTGTTTAGGATTTGCTTTCGGTTGATGGTTCTGCTAATATTGGGCAATGCAAATATATGAACTTCAGCGTGTTCATGCACTTCGCCGGGCCAGCAGGGTTTGTAACCAAGAATTTGAACGTATTACCAGCTGTTCTTTCTGGTTTATTTCTCCCTTAGATTGACTAAGACTCCAGCTCAATTTTTGATGCCCTGTCTCAGTGGCTGCAACATTTTAGTCTTGGAACTGGATGACCAAAGCAGACTGTTGCATCTATGTACACTGCAATGGTAAAAGATGGAAACTTGAGGTGGCTTGCCTGCAACAAGGCAGACAGTTGCATCTACACTGTGTTTTTCCTGCTCCTAAGATTGACCAAACTCCAACCTTAGTTTTTTGTTGAAAAGAAGGGACATTGTAAGATCTTTGATGTATACTCCTATAGGTTTATCCTGAATACTGATGCCGCACTCTTGAACAGTCAGCTTGTGATTACTGCTAAATTGTGAAGGAGAGAGCACAAAAACAGAATAGATACAGTGTAGTTGTAAGAGTTATCATCAATTTACAGTGTAGAACAGGCTAATTTGCTCTTTCTAGGTCTTAAGCTAATTTTCTTTCTGTTGCAAATCACAGCCTCAGTTTTGCTTCTTCAGTGAAGCAACAAACTATTTTCCAGTACATTAGTCATATTGTGTCTTCTTCTTCTCTCTCTGTCTCTCTTTTATTAATACAGTGCTGAATATCTGACTAGCTTGACTATTATTTCCACAGCACCAGAATGATTCCATTAACAAAAATTATCACTCTGCATGTCAAAAATAAAATAACAAGGCCACTTGTGTACTGTCATTTAGCTTGGAATTTAGTGTTGCCTTTTCCCCTTCACCACATAAGAGTATCTCTGCTGAATGATTATATTTTGCAGTTATGTATAGGTGAATTATTGTGAATCTAAACGAAAGATCAGATTTCAAGTGCATGGATTAAGGTTAATCGCCCGGTAACACCTTGAAATATCTCAATGAGATGTACAGTGCATTTAGATTATGAGTAAGGGAACATCAAGAAAAGTAAAATCACAGAGAAGGAGCTCTCTCAGCAGAACCAGCAATGACAGTGAGCAAGTTGTTGCCAAAAGGATCGCTGAGATGTTTTGCGAGGTTCTCCACGGGACCTTCTCCAGTAACATAAGCTTGTAAGAAGAAACCCAGCATGGCAAACATTGCAAGTCTACCATTCTTAATCTCCTTCACCTTCAGGAGTGCAGCTTGATCAGGATCCTTTGCCAAGCCCAGTGGGTCAAAAGGACCACCCGGGTGAAGCTTGTCATCAAAACCCTACCAATAATACAAGATAACTGTGTCATTGCCACCATTTTAGAAAATAAGGTAACCCTACCAGTAATTAATATTCAATCGTAAATCTCTACCAGCATATTTGAGAGCCTTAGGCCACGCACCATACGGTTCAAATAGATTTTAATAAACATCCAGATTTCAAAATCTTCTCAAATTACACATAATTGGTTGTTAATGACCTTGTTTAGCAAATAGAAGGGGAAATTGGGACACGTTAACCTTGTAGCTAAGAATTGTGCAACTAATTATCCTATAAATGATTCATAGTTCCTAGTATTGTAGAAGTGCAGGAGCATGAAATGAGCTATTCTTAGATTGGGATGGTAGACAAAATAGTGTCCAAGCACAGTACCAAGCCATTAGTGATTCTGAAGTATTCAGCACCGCCAACAAGGATAACCTCAGCAACGACAGCAAGGACGAGGTTGATGGGGATGTTCTTGCCAAAGTAGTTCAATGTGTTGCCATCAAGAAGTAGAGCTCCTGTCTGCAGCAAGTAAACAGAAATCATTTATACTCTTGTCTAATATCATGATAATTTTCTATCAAGATTAATTCCGAGACAAGAAAAATCAACAACTGTCATTGAAAAAACCAATAAAGAGTTGCATACCTTGAACCAGACAGCTTCTGGCCCACAGTTGGCTCCAAATTTGTTGAAAGCTTCAGGGATGATGAAGCCAGCTGCTCCAAGCATGGCCCACCTGGCGTGAATCAACTCAAATGCCTGATATCTGTAATAAAAAGTATAATCTCCATCAGAAAAATCGACATGTTTAAGAAAGAAAAGCTAGAGTCACACTGAACATACTTTTCGAAGTCGTCTGGCTTCTTGCTGAGACCAAAAGGATCGTAACCATAGCTGCAAGTCACATGTAAACACATCATTAATATATATAGCTATCAGTCAACATATATAATCATGACAGTAAATTTAGAAACCATAGTTGTAGTTTAATGGAATAATAACCAAGATCCAGTTAAGATAAAGAGCAAGAAAAGTGATCTTACTCTCCAGGGACTTCTCCAGTCAAGTATTCTGGGATCTCAGACCGGTCCAAGAGCCCATCCGGCAAGAAGATTCTTCTGTCAGGACCTGAAACCACCAAAGGAATAGCATTTTTTTTAAGCATATAGAACTCAACTTCACCAAGTTGAAGAAGAGAGGATGGACGGAAAGATGGATCACTTACCATACCACTTGGCGAGCTCCACATCAGCTGGTGAAACAGCAGAAGGCTTTGGTTTAGGAGCGGCCTTCTTCTTGGAAAAGAGAGCAACAGTCTTGAACGTGGCAGGAGTTGTTGCAGCCGGAGAAGCAGACCTGGTGGCTCCACTGAAGTTGAGAGGGTTTCCTAGCATTTCAGACACTCCAAGGGAGGCAGCTGCTCTGGATGCTGCCAGTGAAGCCATATCTCTTTGTTGCAAAGCTTTCTGTCTTTCGAGCTGCTCAGGCGCTTCTGTTGTGGATTGGATTAGGTAACAATGGGATGTAGAAAAACTGAATGAGGAGATACTTTATGCTTGAGCTGGTGGATGTAGACATGCCACATTGGATACACATCATGGTTTGTGATTGGCTGGTGTAGCAGATGTGTAATCTGACACAGAGGTTTGATAGGGTGGTTTTGTTGACGTGGAAGATCACGGGGCTGACGTGGAATGCTCTTGAAGTTCATGGATAATGTTGGTGGCCTATCCAAATTCTCATCCATAAGTTTTTGTTATTTTACACAAAAGCTTTGGCAATAACAATGCCATCAATAGAAGGTGAGAGTGCTAGGCCACTATTTGTTATTATATTTTCAATTGGGTTTAACGGAATTTTAAAAATATATTTATCTTGAAAAAATATAAAATTAATAATTTTTAATAATTTTAAAGTGCTGATGTAAAAAATTTTAAAAAAATTATTTTAATATATTTTTAAATAATACTTTAAAAAAATACTATCACATCTAACTAAGAAAGGGTTTTACAACTATTTAGTAGGTGTTCTAGTGGTAAGAGCTTGAGATCAAGGAGTTTGCTCCGTTGTGATCTCTTGTTCGAGTTTTATACTTGCTAATATGATAACTATTTATAAAATTAATCTACATAGATTAAAATTGATTGATTAATTGATATGGTGGATTCTAATATCATTACTTGTTGTATTAAACAAAAACGATATGATTGCATAATTCAAGGACCTAAGTGATCTAGAGCTTTTTTTTAAAAATTGGTTTTGAAAACTATAATAGGTAAGAACTATATATAAAAAAATAAAAATTACTCTGATTATCTTTTTTATACTTACCCTTTGTGTTTTTTAAATTACACAGTTAATTTATATTACAAATTTTATTGTGGGTATAAACAATTTAGGATCAACCATATAGTTTAGTCTATTTTACAATAGGATGTGAACTATTGTACGCACAACAAAGTTTAGGATTTCAATTATAATTTTTAAAAATATAAAAAAGTAAATATAAAATTAATTAAATTTTCCCAAATAAGGATAATTTTCCCAAATAAAATTCGACAACTTTGCTCACAAAGAATTAGTTCTGGTGATAATTAATAACGTGCATGCATGATGGATGTAAAGATGTACAGTACTCAACTTGTTTTGCAAGTCCATTTTGTGCTCCAAAAAGGATAGAAGGAATGGATTCTGAACAATTAAGCACTTTTTATTGATTGAGTAATGGAATGGATTTCCACACTTTAAACAATTAAGCAAATCTTCAAGGAAAAAAGCAAAGAGTTCTTAACAAGGTACGTAAGGCCATACAAATCTTTCCATGCAAAATAATAATAATTTTTTCCATAATGACAGTAAACATGAACTAGCTAGTTAATTAACCTTGCTGCAAACTTTCCTGATTTCACCAGCTTTACCGGTTAGAACTCCAACCCTGCCCATATTTATCATGGAAGCACCAAAGTCTTTGAAGAATGTGGACCTATGGGTCGCAGCAGATTGAAGTTTAACATAAGCTTTTGTCTCACTGTTGTCAAGGAGAGCTGCATCAGACTGGAAAAGTCCCCTTCTTTTAGCTACGAGCGTATAATAGCTGTTATCGAATGTCCTGACACTTCCAGGATCCATCTCTACTAGCGTAGTTTGATCTCCTACCTTGCATTTACTCTTCAGTTTTTCTATGTATTCTGAGTCCAATGTGGGATCGGTGCCATCCTTTCCGGTGGAGTTGTAAAGCCGAGAGCTGAATGAAGAGCAATGAGAAGTGCCAATGGTGTGCCCACCTTTGTGACAGAATTACAGAATAATTAGAATTTACTTCCGTACAATCTCTTCTTACAAGACTCTCTATAAAGAACCTGAAGTGAAATGCTCAAGTACCTGAAAGCACTACGAGGTCCTTCACGCTTAGACCCTTCGAACGAAACATTGATATCAATTGGGAAATGTTTGCGAAAAATGGTGGCAGGTTTGTCAAGGGCTCTAAAAAATTGGACACCCTTCCATCCCTTCTTCCAGTTTCAACCTCCCAGAAAGGTCCCATAGTCTGATAGATAGGATAAATTGTTATCAATTAAAACCATTCTGTTCCTTAAGATTTTTCTTACAAAAGAAATTATCTTGAAAGAAATTTCTTACCGCAACCGTGACATCCCTAGCCACAATGGCCATGATGTCCGCACAGGAAACTACTCCAGGACACTCCTTTTCTAATGCAGTCTTGACTCTGTCAATAATTTGATATCCTCTAAGGCTTAAGTTCGGAGGTGAATCCTTTTCAGCTTGGCCAGTGCTAGAGTTCAAAAGCACCGAGCCATCACAACCCTGTAGAAAATACATAATTAGCTAGTCATCATAATTAAGCGTTGTTCATGAATTCAAGCAAGAAAAAAAGAGAGCATAAAACTGTTTCAGGATTTTCAAATGATCAGAGATGGATTAAAGGCTCGCATACCCTAACAAAGCAGTCATGAAAGTGCATCCTCAACAAAGGACCACTAAGGCTAGGAGCTACTTTCATCACTTGATGCATAACCTCTTCCACAATAGCCTCAGCTTTTGGACATGTATCCTTGTAAAACCCTACCCTCAACTGCGCATTCGCCGAGTTAAAGACCAACACCAAGAAAACGACCTGAAGAAAGATTAGACATGGGGAAAGCTTTGAGCTAGCCATGTCAGGGTGACAATGCAATGTTTTGAACCTTTGTTTCTTGGTGACAACTCAATGAAACATGCCACCTCTTTTATACTAGCCTCGACATATATACTGTTTATATCGTGGGAAAAGCTGTCATTACAAGATGTTCGATCTGCTCTTCCCTTAAGAAAGTCAATTAATAATATGGTTTGTTTATGTAATTATTTAAATCAAGTGGTGGCGCATAATCACGTCCTAATTTTCTGTTGACTTAATTATTATAAGATTATGATGGCTCCATTTTCGTATTATAAAGATGAAGCTGCTGGGAATGATCTGTGACAGCACGGTAGATAAGGAAGGCTTCATGTGATTGCTCCCATTGGATCCATATTATAAAACAAAGTAACTAAGCTATACACAATCAAATTCGAGCAATTCATGGGGATGAATGAACAGTTGACCGTAAGGCAGGCGGCAAGATGTTCATTCTACCACTCAATTATCAGCTAACTGGATTGAAACTTGAATCTGCATGCTTGATAAAAATGAACATATAATTGAATTAAAAAAATCTCTCAATAATTTTCGCCACCATTGCTGCTTATCTCTCGATGCCACTTGGGACTAATTAAGATTCTAGCAACAAAGTCAGACATGGTACGTCGTCATCGTGCTAACGAACTGCTGAATAAGTCTTGAAGTTAAGACATTTTCTACCCTGAACAAATCCTAGAGCTAGCATATCAAGGTTGGAAGTTATTCTATCTTCACCCGGTAATAAGCTTAAATTCCAAGCTTGTCTTTAGGATAGAAATAAATAGCATTTGGTGAAATCCTTCCTTTTTCTTTTTTTTTTTTTCTTATCTGAAATCAACTCTTTTATGATGATGCGAAAATACTTCAGCAAATAGTCTACTTCTGATCATATATAGAAATCAACTTGTCTAGATCATAATGTTCTTGGCTTGCAATAATATTGATCCACAAAAGTTTTTTAAGGAAATTACATCCATCTAATATTATTCAAACTTTCATCGAAGATGATGTATTAAAAAATAATATAAAATTATTTTTAAATTGTTAATATAATTTAGAATTGAAAATATTACTAGTATGTTTGTTTTTGCTTCTACTTTTATATTTATTGTGGGATACAGCTCTCTACCGCAAAAAATACAAGAGCAAAAACACCAAATTCATACTTTTACCACTGTATTTTTTGCTTTTAATTAGTGGTAAATCCCACCGCTAAAAACAACAAATGCATAAACAAAAACAAACATATATTAAGTAAAGTATGGAAACTTCTTTCTTATAATAAGTGAGACCGAGTCTACACTAT
>Ga0325403_1001648_pt1 | contig 18879 bp, 15 predicted proteins | sample PopdelMetagenome_19_FD_205665 | JGI IMG/M metagenome (GOLD analysis project Ga0325403, IMG submission 205665) | Populus deltoides microbial communities from Bellville, Georgia, United States - Xylem-PdKOR-R4 | ecosystem: Host-associated > Plants > Phyllosphere > Stem > Wood/Secondary xylem...
CTGATCATGCTTCCCTTAAAATACAATACACCTATGCAGCAGCGTTTGTAAGTAACTGTCCTTATCTTATCTCTAGTCAAATTTATTCACCAGCCTTGACTCAACGGTCAAAAATTCTGTATATCTGTGATGCATTATTATCAATTGACGTTTGGTCGTTTCCCTTGGTACTCTCACTCGACTACAAATTTGTATGTTATCCTTATGCTATTTGCTTGACCATTTAGTTTACAAGATCATCAATCAGACGATCAAAATATAGCTTGCTAATATAATACCCACCAGAGACTTCCATCCTGTCATTGGAAATTTTTTCAAGATTAAACCCGGTGCTGTCCTACCAATATCTTACTTGCATGCAAGCTATAAAAGAAGTCTCATGCCAATGAAGCTTTGGATAAACAATAAAGGAGATAGCGTGCTGTTATTATTATTCAATTTACATTGTACAAGATATTTAGCAGCACAACATAATGAGAGCTCTTGCTTTTATGCACTGTGATATGGCAGCCCCTTTGGGGATCAATAAGTCCACTCTTTGGGAAGAAATATCTCTGGTGAAGAATTCTCATTATTTATTGCAACAGCGCATTGTGCTGACACGTCCTTGCTATTTTTCTTCTTGAAAGAATTGCAGTCTCTGCCTTTTGATTTATTTTTGGCATCTGCAATATATAAGACAATAGCTGGCAACAAATTAATCATAAAGCCAAGAAAAGCTAGACGCATAGAAGAGAAGAGCTAAAAGCCTAGCCTAACCTTGCCGGCGTGATATGTGCAATCCTATTTCATGCACATTGATATTTAGAGCTTGAACAACACGTGCGGGGAGGAGAACAGGAGCGCAAGCTGCACAATCATGAAAGACAGTACGTCAGTTATAATATTTCCAGTGCCTCTTCATTTTAGCAGGATCACAGTTGTGGTATCAGACATTCGCATCATTCCATCAAAGATACAGTACCTGGCTTCTTGCTAGATTGCATGTTGGTTCCTGCCCTTTGTGGAAGAAAAACTCCAGTCCCTGATGATTTTTTACCAGAATCTAGAAAAACAGCTTGCATTCCAGGGCCCCCTGATGCCCGGTTAGTGGCGTATTTTGTTCTACAATCTGGTCTTGGGCTGGATTTTGGGCGCTGATAGAACACAAGCAGGTGGGGTTATAAAGTTTCATTATTGGAGTCCACTAAGATATTTTAAAGGAATATTTTTAAATGATGATATCTTCTATACTTTAGCAAAATTGGTTTCAGAGAAGAGATTTACAACCTCGGTCGTTAACAGAAAGAAAGAACCACTATGAAAACACTCAAAAACATTTTACTGTAAACCCCACAGTATTTCACCCGAATTAGTGCAATAAAATCATTTAGAAGGTCTTGCTCTGTGCAGGATATTATTCTATGTTATCAATAAGCATCTTGGTTTTCTCCTCTTTTTCGTGGTTAAAAACGTATATGGTCGGCTACTCAACTCCCTCAGATTTTTTTTTTAAAAAAAATATATGAACCAGTGTGTTTACATTAATTTGTGTGATGTTTTGTGTAAAATTGTCTTCCATCTTTATCTTAACTCACCATCCGTAGGATCGAGTTGGGTACATAGGCCTATGTGATTTGGACGTTCTCTGAGAAAACTTTCTATATATCACGTATGATGACAAAAAGGAAGAATTCCGATGCCAAATTGCCAACGGCAAACCGCTTCTCGGAAAGCTGCTTTTGACACATCCCAAATTCTCAAGCTTATCTCACCACAACCACGAGAATTTATCCATATCTATCCCGAGTGACAGAGGGAAAAAAACATAATGCATGTCGTTTTGGTTTGTAACTGTTGAAAATACCATTTATTTGTGAGGACAAGAGGCCAGCTAATTAATGACATCATCGTAAGCCACTCATCTATCAGCATTCCTATATATCACGTTTCACCTGCAGTTTAGGAGCCATCTTTCTATTAATTGCATGTCCTGTCTTTTAGATTCCATGCATGCGTGTAAGAAGGACACGCCATCAACATTCATGTCTGTATTCCATCTAACGCCTCTTCCACCTTAATTACACCAAAATGTAGAAGCGTGCAAAGGACCCTTTGAAGCGATAATATCATCATCGAGACTATTTGCGGGGCACTAAAAGAAGGCCATGGATGGTTGAAAACCGATCGAATGGCCATTAGGCTTCAAAATCAATTATAAATTCACTTTCATTTCCTAGTTATTGGGTTATGGACGTTTAAGCAACCAGAAGCTAGCATTCGCTTAAGTGAAACCCTGACTTCAGTAGCATTAATTTATCATATTATAGCAATATAATTTTCTTCAATATTCAATAAACGAAAACAAACGTTTGAACTGAATATATATATGTATATAAAGACACTTTCTGGAAGTGGAAGCAACAAGAAGGAAAGAAGCGCATAGTACCTGTGGATGTGGGTCTTGAGGCAATTTGGGAAGACTGCGATATTGATGGTGGTGGTGGTGGTGGTGGTGGTGTTGCTTCACATATTCCTAAAACAAAACATGGCCCCGAAACTTCAAAAACAAAAACTTAGGAACCTAAAGAGTAAAGACAGACAAAAACTTGAACTGTGATTCATTTGAATGATAATGTTTGTGTATCATGTGTATGTGTATATATTATACCTTGGAGTGCCCTAAAGCCTCATCTAGAACATGAGAAGGTAGGCATGAAATTGCTTCTTCAAATCCAACTTCTCCATCGTCAATACCGGCCATTGAACGCAGAGAGAAGGACAAAAGGGAGAGAAAAGCAAAGGGAGGTTTCCGGCTTCACTCTTCAGGCTTGGATTGTACTTTTAGTTCCTTTCTTGTTCTGGAGTAGAGGGATGGAGGCTTTTAAGCTCCAACTTCTGACCTGCAACCTAACTAAATAGTTACGTGGAAAGAGGGGGCGATAAATGATAGATGGTGGGACCTTTACAACAAGATAATAATCACTCTCTTCTTCAGCGCGTGCACAATGTTTTCCAAGAGATATGGACGAAATGATGACGATTTTCAGTTGCCTAATGGTTGCTGTTCCTGTAAGCGTATGATTTGCGTCCTTCAATTGCTTTAACTGACCCTTAATTTCGGACTAGATTTAAGCATAAAACAACCTTACCTTTTAAAACATTTACCCTCCTTATGTGGTGCTTTGGACTGTAAATTTTACTAATCTGACCACCTACAGCCTTTTTATTATAGTTAAAAAACCGGAATGGTCGATGAATCAATTTAGAACGTAATTTAGACTAAATTTAATAAAAATTAATTTAATATAACTTAATTAAAAATTTAAATTAGTTCATGACTTGATCAAAATTTGTTAACTTAAAAAAAATTCAATTTTGATTATTTTTTATAAAAAAATTAGTTAATTATATAATTCATAACTTGTGTTTTATGCCAACTCGACCTTGAGTTAAGTTTCACGACAACGTTTTTTATTGCTCATATTTAAAGAAAATACTTAGCCTAATAGTTTTATATATTTTTATTGTTTGGTTTGTATTTTTCCCATTCATGTTTTAAACAAAGCATCATCTTTAAATACATTTTTTTTCTTATGGTCTTCGCATGAATAATTACAAACGTCTTTAATACATCTCAATTATCTGATTTTGTACATTTCAAAACTTTAAATGCCCGAAAAAATTCCAAAGGTAAGTTCCAATAAAAAAAAATTATTGGTCAGCATAAAAATAAAACTAAAAAGTGTTTCTTTACTCTTAAATATATTAAAATAATATATATTTTTTATTTTTTTAAATTTATTTTTGACATTTACATATCAAAATAATTCAAAAATAAAATAAAAAATTTAATTTTTTTCAGAAACATAATTCGACCGGACTCCCAAACCAACTTACTGTAAAACTCACTACTCCATGATCTATCAACATGGCAAACCTGTTTTACAATCATTTTGGTTTTGGATATGGTGATTGGTTGGTGATTACAGCACATCTCCACACGTAACGTGGCACTAGTACCTAAATACTCTATACATATATAATTTGGTGATCAGTTGAACAGATTATTACATGGTGACAAATTATCCCAGAAGAGTAGCCTTGCATGTTGGAGCTGGTGGCTGTTCTTCTTAACAACCAATACCATCACACGAAACTCCAGCGTCATGAAATGTTTTGTTTGGTTTAGGTAAGAGTGCCCCACGGAGGATGTCATACACGTGTCAAAAGCCTAAAGGAGTAAAGAATCTATAGATGACTCTTTTTAATTTTCATGTTTTGACTTGTAAAATTCGGGCTTCTACTCTGATCTACTTCGATAATCTAAAGCATACGATATTGGTGAGCTACTTGTTCTTCTTCTCAAGTTGTTTGGAGATTTGTCTGCCGTCTTTGGCAGAAGAGGATTTTTTTCGTTGACTAATTTTTTCATGGTCGGATTTGCATTCCTACTCAGTTTTCAGCTGCCTATGATATATATAATTAGACGTCAAAACCATTATTTTTCCTAAGAGAGAGAGAGAGGGTTTGCCACTTAGACTATAACTAGATACTTATCCCGTGTTGCGGGTTAAATTATAACTAGCTAACATTATAAAAAATCAATTATAAAATATAAATTAATTATTTATTTGGATAACACTTTTTTGAAATAATAAAACGGTGGTATATTAGAAAAAAAATTTTAAAAAATATTGAGATAACAATATACTAAATAGATCTAGACCAACCCTAGTTAACCTAAAAAAAACTGTAAATAAGGTGATAAGAAAGTGATTATATCATAGAATGCAAAGTTAAACAATTATGAAAGCCAATTATCAGTAAGCCAAATATATAAGGATAAAAAAAAAAAATCAACTTGGATAAACCCACAATTTAAGTTATGAGAATTATGTCACCTCATTGAAATCAAATCAAGAAAAACGACGAAGTCGAGGTCTTCACCAACCTGTTGTTAAAGGACAAAATAAAAAAAGAAGCAATTTAAAAAAAAAACAAATCTGAGTCACCTTGGTAAACCTTTCACTCTGGTCACAAGACCGAAAACAAATAAAAACATAACAAAACCTAATTCCCAACCAGCTAAACACACGATCTCAGTCAGGAGAATGTGATTACCCTAAAGAAAGCAAAATAATAATTAAAAAAAAACGAAGTCCAACTCCCAAGTAACCCATTGTTGAAGGACAAAATAAAAGGGACACAGTCTCAAAAGAAAAATGAAAAAAAGAAGAAGCAATCTAAGTCAATTCGAGTTAAGACAATAAACTAACTACCTTAATTATGAAACAAAGATAATCTAATAAAAAATAAATAAAAAAAATCACAAAGCTCAATTACTAACCAACTAAACTTATGACTCGAGTTATGAGAATGAGAATATCCTATAAAAAGCAAACAAAAAACAATTATAAAGCCCAGCTCCCACCCAATTCATCATTGAAAGATTAAATAAAAAATAAAATAATTAAAAAAACAAGTTAGCTTGGCAAACTTGTAATTCAATTCATGAGAACATGATAATTTAATAGAAGGCAAATTGAAAAAAATCACGAAACTCAATTCTCAACCAACCAAACGTTAAACACTGAAATTTAAAAGAAAAGGAATTAAAAAAACAATAAAAAATTACTAGAGTCAACCTGAGCTAACTTTTCAAACTAGCGACTTAGATCGCGAGATCAAAATAACATTATAGAAAACATATTAAAAAGAATTATGAAGTTATTCAATGCCCAAACTCACTCAATGTTTAAAGTCGAAACTAAAAAAAATCCCAGGCCAACTTATATTAACTCACCAAACTTGTGGATCGAGTCTTAAAATCAGGACAACTTGTAGAAAAGAAAGAGAAAAAAAATAATGAAGCTCCATCCCCGACTAACCATATGTTAAAGGATGAGATTGAAAAAAAATTAATTTTAGAAAAGTATCTAAATGAAGACCGAAGTCAACCCAGGCTTGCTTTCTGAACGCATAACTAGGGTGATGAGGCTGAGATCACCTTATAAAAGACAAGTTGGAAAAAAAATCATAAAGTTCAATTCTCAATCAACCCAACAATGAGGGATGGAATTGAAAAACAAAAATCAATAAAAAAAATATTTTAAACAAAACAAATAACAATAAAAAAATATAAGGACCATATTTGACATGAAAATAAAATAACAAAACCCCTTTGTATTTTCGAGAGAATGACGTGAAAACGGAGGAGAGGATAGAGAAAAGAGAGAGGATAAAAAAAGAAAAATCTATCGCCACGCGCCTGCAACACCAACACACGCAGTATCATCAAAATGTGTTTGCTGAGACGTGTCTAGAGACACCAAAGAATGTGATGGTTCGATACTGGAGGAATTCGCATGCGCCACTAGACTGTAACGACTCCCTCCACACGTTAATGCTTGTGTGCGCCTTTGTCTTTGATCTTTTACCCTACTCCCTATTTTATTTTTTTTATTTTTAACTTTGGTCCCTTAAGAATTAATTGTTTTAGACTAATACAATTGAACAGAATTTTACAAAACCTAGCATTGAACGCGTGTTAGAATTTTTCCTCAACACCACAGGATCTCCTTTTATAAGAACACAAAAAACAATGTTATGTCAAATCCTAAATAAACTAAATTTAAAAGGATTGAATTGAAAAGGAAAAATAGAAATTGAGTGACAAAAAAAAATCAAAGTTGAACTTTTACATGACCGTGCAATTCAGCCCTGATTATTTAAATAAAAAGAGGTTGAATATTTGTCTATTTTTCAAATTCAATCCCCATAGCTCCAATCATTTTAAATCAACAAAATTTCTTTTGAGATATCTAAATTGGGAATCTATTGACTGACTTTCTTCTTCTTGTTGTTTTTTTTATACCCTGAGGCTCTATAAGCTAGGAATCCAAAACAAATAGCAAATTCAAATTCCAAATAAATACAATTTTAAAGGAGCAAATAAAAAAATTTTAAGGAATTAAATTGAAGAAAACCAAAGAATCAAAATGAAAAAAAAATTGTGTTTTGTTGTTGTGTTGTGATCCACAGTAACATGGATATTGGTGAACAGAACTTTACCTGCACCTTTTATTTTTTCTTAAACCTTAATTAATGTCCAACAATTCAACTTATTACCTTCATATCGGGTTAAACTAGTTAACAACTTTTAGCATTATAAATAAACTAAAACTCATTATTGTTTTATTATGGATTGTGCACATTTCAATCCACAGTAAAACAACTAATGAGCCCTTCAATGACAAAAAACACTGAACACACGCTTAATAATAGAATTTTATTTTTACATATTTATTGCATAATGTAATTACTCTCATGCTTTAAAAAAAAAACAACAACAACACATCTAATGTCCGAGGGGAGTTTTCATATTTTCACATTTTTTGTATGGTATAATTGCCACATAGCCTATTAGGTCATCTTTTTTTTTCTGTTTAAGGTCAAGGGTTCTTTCAGCTTTTTAACCTTGGTTTTATTGTAATAATCTTATGGGGTCTAGTGTATTCTAGTCTTTCTATAATTCAAAAAAAAAAATGGTTGGTACGTGAAGAGCAAGTGCTCGCAAGTGGGAGGCATCAGCGTCATTTGGGCGGTGTGTACGACTTCTTCCAGTAGTCGTTGGTAGCCTTCTGAGACGATGTCTGAAGAAGCATGCCACCTTCTACATGGTGGGGCGGCGTGTGTCAGCATCCATGACATGGAAGAACTACAGGGAAAATTTTTCTCTGCCTCCTTTTTTCTCTCTCCTCCACCTTAAAAGGTGTGCTAGCCTTGCAACATTGCAAAGTCGTCCTTAATCTTTTGATTGTATCGAATTTGATTTATTTGTTTTTTAATTTTATCCATTTGCATTTGATTTTTTATGTTTTTTTTTTTTTCAAATTTGATCCTTATTCATTGAGTTTTCATATCATATTTGATACTTATTTTTCTTTCATCATGCTTTTAAAACTCGGCCCAAGAGTCAACCCCTGTCATGTCCCGAGTTACGAGTTGGGTCGAATAACCGGGTTATCAAGGTCAATCAGATTTGTATTGCTTTTGTTTTGTTTTGTTTTTATATAAATATGGTACTCATTCTCTTAATTTTTGATTTTTTTAATCATTTTCTTGGTTTTTTTTATTTTATTTCATTTTTATTTTTTTTAGATTTTGTTAACCTTTGCTCTTTTTTTTTTATTATTAAATCCCTCATTATTTTATTTCATTAGTTTTTATGCTAAATTTGATCCTCATTATTTTAATTGCTATTTGTTTTTCTTTTAAATTTTTTATGGTTAAAAAATTTATTCAATTTTTTTTTTCTATATAATTATCTCGGTCTCATAATCAAAATTGCTAATTTTAAAAATTAATCCAATTTAACTTTTATTTTTTTATTTCATTCTTTAACTTTAAGCTATTGAACCTTAGCTTTCTATTATTATTATTTTTTTCTTTTATCCCAAATCATGTATTAATCAAGTAAATTCAAGCTCACTCATTGCCATCATTGTTTTATAAAAATATTAACCCACCCTGCAGGTGGCATGGGAAAAATTTCTAGTATCTATTAGGATATATTTGAGATTGTAGTGACGGTGATTGTTCAAAATATTTTTTTGCATAAAAATATATTAAAATATTTTTTTATTTTTTAAATTTATTTTTTACATTAACACATTAAAACAATCTAAAAACATAAAAAAATTTTATTTTAATCAAAATTAAAAAAATCAAAATTTTTAAAAACACAATTTACATCCATTCCCGCAACCACACACCCTAAGCATCGAGCACGCATAAAAAATGTCTTTCTCCGTATAGTATATAGTTTGAAGTAGTGGGGCAACCTTTTTTTACTGGAAACTGTATTTTCTGAATAGAATTATGGCTTCCTATTAGGATATTGTCCCAACCACTGAACGAATGTTTCGATTATCCAACCACTTGTTATGATGTTACGCTAAACTAAACCGGAACTAATCCACTTCAAATGGCTGTTCAATCCCACTCTCTCTCCCTATTCATCAATGTCATTGTTTATAAAACAACCTGCAAGGATCCATGGCCATGCACAACCCCATCCTCTCTGCCCTTAATTCAGTTCAAAAGTTCACTAACTCTGTTTTAATCTGGTTGAATATAAGAATACTCCCATCAACTCCAACCAACTGTCTATTGGACAAACCTTATTGCATAAGGTGGTCAATCAAGGGCATAACCATGACAAATTCCATTACAGAGATACAGATATAAAAAAATGGAACAAAAACACAGAATATGATTAATGCTTAAACAGAGTCATTACTAATGCCTAGTGATGTATTCAGTAATTGTCCACTTGAATAATAACTATCTATTGGTAAAACCCTAATGAATAAGGCGGTGGGGGGAAGGCCAGGATACAAGAGTGGAGGAGATGACCAACCATGGCCCTTTATTCCATCCAAAAGGATTTCAAGGAACTCTGATGCACCAGGGGAAATGCGGACTATCAAAATTAAATTCAAATGCATTATCAGGAGCCCAAACTGAATAGCAGAATATCACAAGTTACTAATGCTGAATTTAGATGACAGAGTATACCGTTTATTTCAGAACAGGCAAACTTGAAACTTCACTCACACACATGGTGCTAGTTGTCTGTATGAGCTTATGTGTTTCGTCATCTAACTCCACATTATCCTTCTGCATACGCTCTTCAATTATAACTGGCATCTTACCTGCTTTCGCATAGGTTCGTAGAAGAGAATTATATATCATGGTACTCACATGGCCAGCATCCCGAAGTATAACCAGTAGTTTCTCTGCTCCTTCAATGTCGCCCCGCTCCTCCAGATTCTTGAATATATCTCCAATCAACCTTTTATCAGGAGTCCATTTCCTTACACTACATAAGGCTTTCTTAAAATTCTCTAAAACCTTTTCCATCTGCTCCGTTTTCAGATGACCACAAGTAAGAAGCTCCCAGGTAGTATAACAGGGAGTGATGCCCTTTTGCACCATGCGCTGGCAAAAATTTTCAGCGTCTTCCATCTGATTTCTATTGATATAACTAGCAAGAACTATGTTTGAAACCCTAGAATCTCGAGTTGCAGAAACTGATTCCCACTCATTGTAGATATTCTCTGCTCCTCCAAACTCCCCAAGTTTAACAAGTGAAGATATCATACAATTATATTCAGCATCATTCATTTTATTAAACACCGATTTCATCTTATTCCAGGTTCGATGTAGCCCGTCCTTATCCTTCATGTTCGCATGCAAACTGAGAAGAGAGGAGTAGGTGACTCGATTTTTCTTTGAAGCTCTCTTCTCCACTTCCTTCAGAGTATACGCTGCTTTTTCAAGGCATTCCTTTTTGATATACAAGTTGGTTAACGTACTATACGTTACCCAATCTGGATCTAATTTTGACTTCTTCAGCTCCATAAAGACTTTCTCTGCTGTTTCCACATCGTTTTGCGAGGCACACGCAGTTAACCACATATTATAAGTAACAACATCAGGTGAAGTCTTTTTCTTTAACTCTTGAATGATCTCCGCGACCTTTTCCAACTGCCCATTTGCAACATACACTGATAGCATATGGTTATAAGGAAGAGCATTCTTCAAGAACCCACATTCAGACATTTTCTCCATCAAAGCCTCCGCTTTGGAGATCGATTTATTCTGGACATAAACATGGAGAAGAGCTGAGCATGCTTGATAATCCCTCATTTTATCAGGAATATCTTCAAAGAACTTCTCTGCGCTATTTAGACCACGAATTTTCGCAATCAAGTCCAAATGAACAGCATAATCACCCGGTACAAGCTTTATATCAGACTGCTTTGTCATCCATTCACATACCTACATATCTAATAACTAATCAGGTAAAAATCACAACAAAAGCACTCTAAGATTAACAGCAGCCTCCTAAATTAAAACAAACAGTTCTAAAAAATAAAGCAAAGACAATCAATCTGATTCTGACCTCGAGGGCGTGCTTGTACCGCTTCAGCTTACGGAGCTCTCTAACAATCCGGTTCAGCTCGTACTTTCGGACATTGTGTCCCTCTTCCTTCCATTTCCTTATTGTTATTACTGCACTCCGTTTTCCATACACCAAACTAAACAGCCTCCTTCCAAGCGTGTCTCCACCACCACTCTTTTTCCCTTCTCCTCCGCTAACAATACCCTTCTCCGTCACTGCAGCAGCCGAGAACTGCCGCGCGGCGGCTGCAAGGGTTCCCCGCACGTTCCGCACCAACATTTCCAAAATGCAGGCCGAGGTTTAAAACTGGGCTGGATATTTAAAAAAAATGCATGGGCCTATATGAGGCTTTAATTGATTGAGCCCTAAACAACAAAGCCCAAGAAAAAAAAACAAAGCTAGTTCTAGCTTCACTAGACGCGCGAGATCACTTTGAAAATCTCAAATCTCCAACGAACTCGGTGTCCAAGCTTGATGCTCACTCACAAAATGAATTAAAAAATAAATTACTAAATATAAATAGCAGACTCTCCCATCGTATTACTCTTTATTAATTTCTTGATTCCCTCGTTTTGCAGTCGCGCTCTCTATTTTTTTTATTCTTAAAAAGATTCAATGCCAGGCGGGAATTCTGCTGCCGCCGGCGGGAAGACTGGCGTGAGAATCGTAGTCGTCGGAGACCGTGGAACAGGAAAATCGAGTTTGATTGCGGCGGCAGCCACCGAATCTTTCCCGGAAAACCTATCTCCTGTGCTTCCACCCACTCGCCTCCCTGCCGATTTCTTCCCCGATCGCGTTCCTATCATTATCATCGACACTTCTGCAAGGTAAGCATTTCTGTATTTTATACACACATACGCATTGTATACGTATTTTTAATGTTAGTTAAAAGTTAGTTTGCTTGAATTTGTTAAAGCTTGGAGAGTAGAGGAAAGCTAAATGAAGAATTGAAGCGAGCTGATGTGATTATATTAACTTACGCGTGTGATTTTCCGTTGACGCTTACTCGTTTGAGTAGTTTTTGGCTTCAGGAATTTCGTCGATTAGAGGTTTTTTTTCATTTCTTTTTCTGTTTTCTTATTTACAATTTTTGTAATTATAATGCAGGTTATTAGTTGGTGAATGTAATGTTACTTTGTTTTTTTTTTTTTTATTAGGTGAAGGTACCGGTGATAGTGGTGGGTTGCAAAGTAGATTTGAGAGATGAGAACCAGCCGATTAGCCTCGAGCCGGTTATGGGACCAATCATGCAACAGTATAGGGAGATTGAGACCTGTATAGAGTGCTCTGCTGTTACCCTTATGCAGGTATTTATTCTCTGGATAGAGGCAATTGAATTTCATAGCAAACAATTACATCCAAGAATTTATTGAGACATGCATAGAGCGCTCTTCTGTTTTGTTTCGTTATGTTATGATGAATTGTAAAATGTTGTAAGAGAACGGAAAGTTGGTAGTGATGTCGAGAGCTATAAAAGTAGAAAAGGATAAAGAACTAAGGGATTTTTTCCTTGCAACTAGTTCTGTTTTGATGACCAGGCTTCCAAATTTTTGAGCCTATTGTGTTGGAAGGCAGAACTTTTTGGTTCATATAGAGGTGTTGTCATGCTTTATTAGAACATTAACCTTGTTATTTTCTGCGTTGAAACTCACATGGTAGCAGTATAAAAGGTTAGAACTTAAGAACCAAAGTTAACTATATGTAGGTCCCTGACGTTTTCTATTATGCTCAAAAAGCTGTACTTCATCCAACAGCTCCTTTGTTTGATCAAGACACTCAAGCTTTGCAACCCCGATGTATAAGGGCATTGAGAAGGATATTTATTCTATGTGATAGTGACATGGATGGTGCACTCAATGATGCAGAGTTGAATGATTTTCAGGTTTCCTTTCCCTTTTCTACTCTTTTACATTTCTTCATGGACAAATTGAATATTACAACAAACAATAAAAATTATTAAACATTCACTTTCTCAATAATGGCAAACTATATTATTAAAATAATGAGAATGATAATCCAAAACGGAGAATACGATTTCCTTCTAGTAAAAAGGAACCAGAAATTAAGACATTGAGGGACCCCAATTCACTGAATATCAGTTAGAGTAACTTCTTTGAAAACCCCTCTAATGCTAGGCAGGGTACCCCTTAAGAAGCCCAAAACTACTTTTCAATTCTGTTGCTGGGGATTCTGACATGTTGCAATAATGGTAACCAGGTTAAATGTTTTGACGCTCCACTGCAGCCTGCTGAAATAGTGGGTGTGAGAAGAGTTGTGCAAGAAAAGAAGAAAGAAGGGGTCAACGACCTGGGGCTTACCCTTGAAGGGTTCCTGTTTCTCCATTCTCTTTTCATAGATAAAGGGCGCCTTGAAACTACTTGGGCTGTTTTGAGAAAATTTGGCTATGACAATGATTTAAAACTCAGAGATGATTTTCTTCCAGCTCCATCAAAGCATGCTCCTGATCAGGTGTGTGTGACTGATATACATTATTGGACTTCTCGTCTGGTGTTGGTTCTTATTAATTCTTGTAGAGTTTGTTCTGTCATCATGCAGAGTGTAGAGTTGACAATTGAAGCTGTAGAGTTTGTTCGTCGGGTGTTCCGATTGTTTGATACCGATAATGTATGTATTAACTGTTACCAGATTATTGATCGTCACTTCCTGGAAGTTTGTTTTCTTTTTCCGTTCATATGTAATTTACCTCCAAAAGAATTTCTAATGTTTCAATCTTTACACTTAATAGTATGGAGCCTTACGACCTACTGAGCTTGATGAGCTATTTTCAACTGCTCCAGAAAAGTAAGTCTGGTTATTTGCTTTTGTTCCTTGATTTTCTTTGCTATAATTTGCCAGTGTTTGTTCACTGTGTATTTTATTGGGTGCATTGGTCTTTGTTGGGTGAAAAATGATTCAAGTAATAAATCCACAAATTGCATGCATCTAATTCTACTGCTTACACATCATATGTGATGATGAAAGAATACATGTTTCTCATTTTAAACTTACACGTCATCAGTTTATAACGGGAGTTTGAACAAAATACAACCTTGCATCCCCGTGCTTCATGTGGGTCTAAATTTAGACAATTTGACCCTGCTTCGAAACAGTATGCAGGCCTGGTTTTATTCAAGATAGGACTGGACTTTATCAGACAGAATAGGACTAGGGTGTTTTTGGCTCTAAGTATAAAGGGGAGGGATGGTATGGAAAAAAATACTTGTGATGCTTGTCCATGGGATCGGACATGGTGATGGTAGGAGGTGGGGCAGAAATTCACATATTGTCCTGTACTTTGCATGAGCAAAACACTAAAACAATAGAGCGGCCCCACCTATCTCTGCAAGTACTACATATATGTACACTAGTTAGCTTATTTCAACTATTTTTTGCCTTTAACGCAAAAATTCATGCAAAGCTGAACTCCTTATAACCTCTCCATGATAAAAACATATATTCAAGGATTGGAATGAAAGAGCCAAATTTTTCGTATTTAAATTTATCTAAATGTTACAAAATAGAAAGCTCATGAAAATGCCACTTCAATGCAAAGAGCAATAAACATTTGTATCTCAGAACAAAATCATAAAATGAACAAGCATTGCTTCAGATTTACTACATCTTCAGTTTTCCTTCTATGGCTGGATTCGGTTAATGAGCTAGATGTTTGATCCAATTCTAAAAAATAAAACAAAATATAGGATATTTTTCTAGGCATGTATTTTTCCTCCTTCCAAAAAGTTTGGGAATATTTCATTGTTATGTCAAAAAATATTTTAAGGTATGCTTCCTGTAGATAGAATATCTAAACAAAATTCTATTGATCAATGGTTGAAAGCTGGTAACAAGCAAAGCAGGTTTGGCACGTCCATTTCTTGTTTCTTTAAAGGTAGTTTTGCAATGCTGCATAAGAGCTGCTTCCTGATTGTCCAATCTCTGGAGGACTTTGTATCTTGTTAATTATGAGGAGGAACCTATGATATCAGGATGATGAGAAGCAAGCATGAAGATATGAAAAATTGGCTTGTCATCTCTTTCCTGTTGCAGCTGCTACTGCAAGACCTCAAATTTGTTGTTTTTCTGTCAAAGGGAAACTTTGATTGCAAATACAGTAATTTGTTTTGAATGACAACTGCAAATACAAGAAGAACATTGTTTTTTCTTTGTATCGCTTCACAGCATTGCCAACAATTATCTATGATATAGCATTGAGGGTATTAGGCATAGCTACATTTCCTCTCAGTTTCTGTTGCAGTTATTTTCTTTTGACTGCATCTGCATTGGAAGCAAGGACTAAATATTATCCCTTTTCCAATCTGCTTTTTTTTCAAGTTTCCTAGGGTCTTGCAAATTGCTGTAATGGGGTTTCTTCTGTTTACATAGTACTTGTAAATGTGCTATTCATTTCTATATTTCAGTCCTTGGGGTGAGGCTCCTTACAAGGATGCTGCAGAGAGAACCACACCGGGAAATTTAACTCTGAAGGGTTTTCTATCTGAGGTTTGCAGTGCTAACTACTCTTTATCTAGTTCCTGCTCATTCTTGGTGGCTTTAACGCATTCCAACATGTTATGCTATGTGACAACAGCTTTCTCTTGGCCACCTTAAACAATTTACTTTCTTGCACATGCCCCGTTTCTATTCCTTTTGTTGTTTGATGGTGGTGAAGGCATGATGCGTGGAAACATCTGACATCAGCCTTCTGAAAAGTCCTCTTAAACATGAAAAAATAATGGGTATTTTTGGAGGCTTACAAAAGATACTATTAAATGAACCCATGGTGATGATATGCTTATAACTTGGTAAAACACTTGGTGCCAGTATTCTGTGAAAGTTATGGAGTCCTTATTCGGAGGAATCTGCTACTCTGGCTATCTTATTATGATGGAAGCTTGGTTAGTGTTTCTCCAATTTGTCTGGGAGAGGCCTGTCTTTATATACTGCTTCGGAGTTGTTTTGCTATAATTACTTATCTTCTTTATTGTTTCCTTGAACCAAAAAATTGACCTGTGGTTACTGTTTATCTCTTTCTGTGTCTTTTCTACTTTTCTTTCTCTTTTCTGTGTTTTTGGGGAAGAATATCCTCGTTCTCTGTTTATCTCTTTCTGTGTCTTCTCTACTTTTCTTTCTCTTTTCTGTGTTTTTGGGGAAGAATATCCTCGTTCTCTCAACAAAATGGAAGACTTCTTTATAAATATTTGTCTACATCCATTTTTTATCTCGTCACTTTTAAGTCCATTACTTTTAATCTTCTTGTGCTATCTGTCAAATTTATTTATATTGAACATTTTTTTGCAGTGGGCTCTTATGACCATGCTGGATCCACGAGGTAGTTTGGCTAATTTGCTATACATTGGATATGGAGGAAATCCTGCTTCAGCACTTCATGTTACTCGGAGAAGATCCATTGATCGTAAGAAGCAACAAGCAGAAAGAAATGTTTTCCACTGCTTAGTTTTTGGCCCTAAAAATGCTGGAAAGTCCACTCTGTTGAATTCATTCTTAGGAAGGTATTGTCTCAAACCGATGTCATGTCCATTGTAGCCAATATGCTCCAGATAATTTCATCCGATAACTTCTCTGAGTCATTCAAGGAGAACCTAGTTTTGTTTCCAGTTGTTTTGTTTTTTTAGTTCTGCTTTCTACTAAGCAATAGTAATTTTCTGCTGCCAATTCCAACACAGGCCATTCTCAGAAAGTCATGAACTGACAGCTGGTGAGCGCTATGCAGTGAATGTTGTTGACCAGCTTGGGGTACGTATGTTAGCCACTCTGTTAGGTGTTAGTTCTTTAGAATAGCATTCTAAACAGGTCTTTTTCAAAACATGAATGCAAATATGTTTCAATTTGCATTTATGATCTGATATTAAGGAGAATGTACCGGGTCATCTTCATCAAAGTATCATAGACATAAGCTATATGGTCATGCAGTTGTCCTTGCAGGGGAATAAGAAGACTCTTATTTTGCGAGAGATACCAGAAGACGGAGTGAAAAAATTTCTATCCAATAAAGAATCTCTGCCGTCCTCTGATGTTGCTGTATTTGTTTATGACAGGTAAATTTGACTGGTGATTTTTAGCAAGGCAAGTTTGACTCCCTTGTATTTATTGGTAGTCCATTAGCTGGTAGATGATCTCTTTTATGACCATATATTATGTCTGTCTCAATTATATGACTGTGATTGGTGCATGTTATCTTCATTTTACCAAATTCTTCAACTATTGGCTCTGCTCCATCCTCCACAAATGCATGTACCATGTGAGTTTCACGTGCACATACCTTTAAAGTGTATGAATGGCATTGAATTTCTCTTGGAAGGGGAAGAAATATACTATTGGAATTAGTTTCTTCTTTATACTTGTTAATTTCCTCTCTTTAAACATATAGATATCATGGCATGACATATGATTCTTATTGCCAGTTCGGATGAATATTCTTGGAAAAGGTCAAATGAACTTCTTGTAGAGGTTGCTAGGCATGGAGAAGAAAGTGGTTATGGGGTGCCTAGTCTCATTATTGCTGCTAAGGATGACTTGGATCCACATCCAATGAGTGTGCAAAAATCAGTAAGGGTATACATTTTGTCATTGAAACCTCGTCTTTGCATGCCCAATTTCCGAAATTTGGTACCAAAAGTAATATCTTGCAACTTCACATACACATTGCCCGTCACTTGTATTATTTTTAAGCTATGCTTGTGGTGATAGTTCCAAATTCGTCTTCAGGTTTGCCAAGAGCTGGGAATAGGGGCTTCTATTCCTATCAGCTCAAAGCTCGGAGATATGAATAATGTTTTCTGCAGGATCTTAAGTGCCGCCGAACACCCTCATTTGAACATTCCTGAAACTGTGGCCGGGAGGAAACGCAAGCAGTTCCACCAGCTTGTCAATCACTCTCTCCTGTTTATGTCAGGTTAAGCCTCCCACCCCCACTGGGGAAAAAGAAAACTCACTACACTGATGCATGAACACAAACGACACTCATATCATGCTATACATGTCTGCATGAATTGTCTCAACTTTGTTTTACATGTGCAGTTGGCGCTGCTTTTGCTGTTGCTGGAATGGCAGCTTTTCGTGCCTACAGTGGAAGGAGAAATTCTCCTAGCTAGCTTCTATATGATTTGACCATTCATCAACTCCTGCGATTTGCTGGCTTTGAAACTTTGAAGGAAGGCTTTTCCAAGTTTTTGCAATTGAAGCGCATGATGGAGCCCGTGTATATAAAACATCTACAATTCTTTCAACCACACTGCAATAACCTTCTAATTCATGTTCTGATTTTTTTCTATCTATAACTTTGCTAAGCCTCTATCATTTTTCTAGTTTGCTAGGATTTATGCCTTCGGCATTGTTGAAGTACTACAGAATGTGGCCGTCTCCTTTTGCTGTGGTGCTATCAAACCTGTCTCTTTATAATTGCATCTATGCGCGCGCGTCCCAGTTTGTGTATTTGTATATAAGAAAATCACCTTGTGCAGGCACACCTTCCCTCTCCCGTATGGTTGTGTTAAGAGCATGGTTGTCTAAACCGGACCTGATATGACGGGCCTTGCCCAGCCAGCCACCAGGTTACTGATTCAGTGGGGAGGGTTGAAATGAATTGCTTAAAATAGTAAAAAATAATTAAAATCTGAAATGAAAGTAGTTCAGTTGTTTTGTTCTGTCTCGTATTTTGAAGATTACAATTTGCATTCTATACATTATATAACACTTTATATTCTTACTAATTAAATTGTAATATTTTATAAAAGTAATGACTTTGGTCTATAGTTGTTATAATTTTTTTTATGATTTAATTGGAATAAAATAATAAATAAATATTAAAGGTGAATTTTATTTTAGGCTCCCAGATGTGAATAAATTTTATTCTTGAAATGTTATTTATTAGTTTTATTATAAAAGAATTAATAACTTCTATGCATAAT
>Ga0325403_1001649_pt1 | contig 18877 bp, 9 predicted proteins | sample PopdelMetagenome_19_FD_205665 | JGI IMG/M metagenome (GOLD analysis project Ga0325403, IMG submission 205665) | Populus deltoides microbial communities from Bellville, Georgia, United States - Xylem-PdKOR-R4 | ecosystem: Host-associated > Plants > Phyllosphere > Stem > Wood/Secondary xylem...
TAAGTTCTTGTTTTTTATTTAGTTATAGCATTTGATTTTTTTTCCTTAATTTATTTTAGATTAAAGTGTCGTCAAACACAAAGATATACATCTGATTAATCTATTCATTACTTTACTAAAAGAGTACATACATTTCAGGCTAGGGTTACAAATAGAAGAGGTAAGACTTAAGAGTGGGGTATTGGGCTGCAACAAGACATGAACTATTTTAGCATACTTAGTTAAATTAGCTGTGTATGGCCACAGGAAATTAAATGTTCATCATGACGGGAAGGAATATTAATTATGTTAAGGATATAACACAAAAGGACAATAATGAAAATAATAATAGTATTAATGTTGGCAAGTCATGATTGCAATGCAGTTGGGAATGTGACTGTAAATGCAAACATTAAACTAATTAAATTATTAGCTGAGCCCTAAAGACGCTAGCTATGGCTAAGATTTTTCTTCTTCATTCAATTACTCACAACTGCTACTGTTTCTTACTAAAATCAGAAACTTTATTTAGAACTTTTAAGATTTTTTTATAATTTAATTAGTTTTTTTTATTAATATGGATGTCCGGGCTAACTTGCATATACCTCGACTAATTCTACAGACACTGAAATTATCGACCATGTAAACCTCCAGTAATTATTATATCCGGGCTAGCTTGTTATTTAAACTAGGTAAACCTCTCATTATTATTATTTTTATTTGCTTGCCAATACTTCTAATACAAAATGTGTTGGAAGTTATAAGTATATTCTATATTTTTTTTCATTAATAATTGTGTGAAAACTGATACATGAATAGTAAATCACTTAGGACCTGTATTTGTACATTCATCTTTATTTATTATCGTCCAAAATAATAACTTTAACAGCCGAATTATTTGAAATCATGTACTTATAATGAGTAACTTCTAATAGTTTAAATATTAAATAGGCGGCATGCGATACGCTAAAGATTATGCAAATTACAGATTTCAAATAACTCGGTTAATATAATAATATAATTAAAAATTACGTTGATTTCAAATGAAATAAATAAAAAATAGTAAAAATTAACTATAAAAAATAAGTTGTTAATATCATATTTGAGAGGAGTAGAAAAAAAAAAGTTCATTGAAGACTCATTGTTGTTCCACCTTTAACACCGCCCCATCACTATAATGAGCTCATCAAGATGGTTCTAATGTCACTGCGCAAAGCGGTATGACGACATCAAAAGAGGTTGCACAGACTATTAGAGTAATGACTCGGAAGTAAACCAAATAAAATATCATGAAGTGAATATCTCATGATTATATTTAATCAATTAATTTAATTTAATTCAAAAACAATTTTTTTTAAAAAAAATATTAAGTTTAACAAAGAACAACAAATTAAAAGATTCGAGATAACCTATATCATTTTCAGAATTAGTGAAAAACCCTATAAAAAGTAAATAAAAAACAATGAAGCCCAATATCTAATTAAATAAGTGTTAAAGGATGAAACTGATGAAACATAAGTTTAAATAAAGGGAAAAAAAACCAAGCAAACTCAGACGAATCTCTAAAATCTAGGTTAATCTCCCAAACTTGCAAACCATGAAATCCGAGACTCGGAATCAATTAAGAAACTCAATTCCCAACCAATTTAATGTTGAAGAATGAAATCGGAAAAAAAAATTCAATGTAAAAAGTTTGAAAAAGTAGAAAAAAATAATCAAAAGAATGTGGATTAATTGTAATAGAAAAAAAATAGGAGGAAGAAATCGTATAAAAAGAAAATTTAAAAACTAAATTAAAAAAATAGCAATCAAAGCAACGGGGATCGAATACGCAGATGAAAAAAATGTAGGATGAAATTGGAAAAAAATCTAATTTTATAAATTATTTCAAATAAAATAAATAATAATTAAAAGAATATGAAACAGACATGAAGAAAAAATAAATTGAAGGGGTTTGGTACAAAAATTGAGAAGAAAAAAGAAAAAAAAATTGAGACGGTTATAATCAAGGATGAGAGGTTATCGAGACGATTTAAACACCATCAAAAAAGCCATTTTTTGATCGTTAAATACCCCCTTTAATGCATTGTCTAAATAGTGTAGGCATGTTTTACATACTAACACATGTAATGAACGTGTCAACTAATATTTTTAAATAATATCTTATATATATTAAAATAATAAATTGTTTTTCATTTAACTTTATAATAATAAAAAAAGGAGCTTAAAACATAATTAATAAGAGTTAAATATTATAGTGAATCTGTCATCAATTATTAATTATTGAACTGTTAGCTAAGAAAGACAGGCACTATTGTGGATGAGAACATAATTAATGGGAGTTATATTCTTGTAATAACAAATAGTATTAGCAATAAACAAGTAGCAACCCCATGGAGAATGCAGTAGTCGTAACATGCACAGAAGGAGCAGGGAGCGTCTAAATGATGACCATTATTTGGCAACGAATAGAAATATATTGGATAATTAAAAAATAGAGGAGGCAAGGCAGAGGGACGGGACGCATCAATGGAACCGTACGGCGTGTGTTTCTGGCAGGCCGGACGGCAACTATTATGACAAGTTGATGACAGCAGACAGAGAGAGATGGTAAGTTTCTTGAGCTTGCTTGTTTTCAATGCAAACCTTTTATATATATATATATATATATATATAAACACATACTTTTTTTCACCTTTTCAGTACAAAACAAATACTGCTATGAAAATAAACATGGCTGTTTTTTCTCTCTCTTATGAGTGATGAGTTGTTACTTTTATATGTATTTATTTTTGTGTTTAAAAATTTTATATAAAAAAATATTTATTTTATAATTTTAGATAGTTTTGATACGATAATATTAAAATTAAATATAAAAAATATTATTTTAATATATTTTTAAATAAAAAACATTTTAAAAAATAACTGTTATTAGCTTATCTTTATATTGATGGAATGTCGGCAATAACATGTTTCTTATGAATTACAAGTTACTCTTTCCCTCCATTTTCCTTTCTTATCCCATCCCCTTTTGCTATAAATAATAATAACCCTACAATACTATTATTAGTTTAATCTTTTAGATTTATTAAAAAATAAAATAAAAGCTATGGATTTTTTATTATAAATGCAGACACATGGCAACTATGAATACATGCAATGTCAAAAAGTTTTTTTTATTTTTATTCTTTTAGAGACATGGTTGCTTGTCTTTTATGATTTTTTTCCTTTTATTTTTTTTCTCTATTTCTAACAATCACCATACCATATTTTTCATTTTTTTATTTTCTCTCTTCTTCTCTCCTATTTTTCCTTTCCGTTGTAGTGGCATGACCTCTCTCTCTTGTTGACAGTATGCATCGTCGATCATCAACATAGACGTCTCTCTCATCTCTCTCTCTCTTTCTCTCTCTTCCTTCCATACATACATCCAAGGTTGTCAAAAACGCATTTTTGACACAGCATAAAAAATACAAAATAAACTCGGATTGTAAAAACGGATCATAAAATCGCAAGGAATTTTTTTTCATATAGAGTTCAAGCACCTTAAAATACACGGTTCAAATAAAAATTCATGCATAGTTCAAATACCTTAAAATACATGGTTCAAATATAAATTCATACATAATTTAACTTTTAATTAACTAATAATTAACAAAATTAAAACAAATAATCTACTAGGGTTGAAGCAATTCAAAAACCAATAAAATCATGAAACCATGTAATTTTTTAATTATTACAGGATCATTTCTGTTAGAGCTTAGATGATTCATTTATATATTTAATTATTTGCCGAAACCATTAAATATTTACAAAAGATCTTGAACAATTAAAATCATGAAAACCAGAAGCTGTATCCTATATTATGTCTATTCTCCACGTAATGTTTTCTACTAATTAATGAAAAATTTTATGATTTCTATGGGAAAATTTTGTTTTGAGCTAGACATTTACTCTTAAAAAATGAGATACCATACATGCCTGATTATTTCAACACCAACCAAACATGCCCTATGTGTTCTTGTTCCAACAAGGCAACAACCACGCGGTGTGGTCCACACCTATTCAAAGAGAAAAAAATAAAAGAACTAGAAAAATCAAGACCACCTTTCCCCACCAACCATGACTTAGGTTGTTGCTGCTATTGAATGCGTTGTTATTGGCTCAGCTGTTAGGACAAAGGCGGGACAAGGTTGCATCGAATGCCATAGTTCTTCTTCTTGAATCAGCAGCTATTGAAGATGGTGTTCAGGACTTTCCTGTTAGCCATGATATAAGCATTTCTTTAGCTTTCTTCTTTGTGAACTGTGCATTACTATTCTACATCCGGTTCAAGTTTTTTTTGACAATCTCAGTTATCACGAAGGAAAAAAAACCCTCAAAAATTAAATCCATCGGCATCACCAAATCCCACATCATAAGATGCAGCATCAGACACCATGTCTACAATAATAAAAAAAAAAAAACCACCAAAAGCTTCTCCTAGCAACCCAGCCCCTCAGCCCATCCCAAATCTATTATTCTCTGGTGACTGCTACACTTCACTCGTGGTGGGTGGGTGCCCATGAACATGGGTGTTTTGTATACTAGAGACTAGAGATAGTGAGACAAATGAGATGGAGAGGAGAGGACTGAGAAGAGTCGGTAAATTTTGTTAATTTTGTCAAACTCGGTAAAATCGATCCAAGTTTATCGAGTTTGACCGATTTTAACCGAGTTTGCTGGTTTTCAAGTTTTTTTACCCGATTTAGCATGTTATATCTGTGTTGACTCCTAAAATTGTATAATTTTACGAGTCAACTCGCGAGTTTGACAACCTTGCATATATCTATTAAATAAATCAAGCAAAACCTTCCTTCCTAACTAGCTATAATAAACAGAAGATCCTAGAAAGTGAAAGAACACCTTTGATCTTTCACCTCCAATCATTGACTTGATTTTATAGATTTGTTATATAGTTGTCATAAGGAAAAGAAGAAGAGGATTTGAATGTGAGCATTTAAAATTAAAAGCTAAATGACCTTTATTTGCTACGCAGTGTATCACTTAAGTTCTCTACACACCGTTTTGAATGGCTCTAGAAGAAAAATAAAAGGACAAAGTTAGTTACTACAAAGATGTACTTGTAGCTATATATTTTGCTTTTTGCAATAGAATTTGTTATGAAAAAACATGATGAGAAAATAAAGAAACTTGGGTTTGGGTGAATCCATTCTTTTCTATTCCTTCTACCTTTCAATCCACCATTACTGATGTTAGCTTAAGTTTCCTTCTTTCTTTCATCCAATCTATATTAAACCTTATAATCACTAGATACTGTAAATAATTGTAACTCTTGAAACCAACGTAACAAATGGTATTAATACAGACTATCTACGAACCCTAACCATGACACCAAACACAAGGGCAGTTGATTTCAAACGTCTTGAGGATTTCATTGAAGCAGTCAAGCAAGAAACTAGTTATAAGTATGAGCAACTGGAGGACCTACTAAAGAGACAAAATCTAAAACTAGATCCTACTATTGAAAACCAAGAGGCTCAGATTAGTGATATCAGGAGCATGATGAGTACCATGGGACAACAAATAGAATTTATCTCGCAAAGGCTCTCTTAAGTTTTAAATGGTTTTGTCCAAAGTCATAAACAAACCTATAACCTGGAGGAATTAGATTCTAGAAATAAACTGCTAAAGGAAGAAATAATCCCAACTTATAAGGCACAAGAAATAGAATTCACCTCGCAAAGGCTCTTTTAAGTTCTAAGTGGTTCTGTCTAAGGCCATAAACAAACCTATAACCTGGAGGAATCAGATTCTAGAAATAAACTGCTAAAGGAAGAAATAATCCTAACCTATAAGGCACACAAACTCAAACACTTATTTCCAATATTTGATGGTGAAGATGTGCATAAATAGTTGTACAAATGTACACAACATTTTGAGATTGAAGGTATTATTGACTTTGAAAAACTAAAAATAACATCTTATTATCTAGATGGTGTTACTCTTTACTAGTATCAACATTTTCTAAGGAGTTTAGGGAACCAGAGGGTTACTTGGGAAAAGTATATGGAAGCTATTTGTTATAGGTTTGAAGGGCAGCAAAATCCTTTAGAGGAGTTGATGGAATTGAAGCAACTTGAAGACCTAAAAGGGTATATACAAGACTTCGATATACTATGGAATAAGGCTAAAATCAGTAAAAAAACAAGCTTTAGCTATCTTTTTGGGAGGTCTAGAGAAAGAAATAAAAAACACAGTAAAAATATTTGAGTCTAAGACCCTTAAACATGCTTATACTCTGGCCAGATTACAAGACAATACTTTAACTTATAAGAATTCTCCAAGCTTCACTAGAAGATCTTCTATATATCGCTTATCAATCATCCTAACCAAATCAAATCTTCCCCTTCAATAAACCTCAAGAAGAACCTTACAACCCCTCTTACCACCCTACTAAAATCAAATTATGCCCATTAGACCAATACTTCTTTCAACATCACTAATAAAACCCCTATTAAGCCCATGAAATCTATCAAAAACTAAGAGTTTGGGGAGATAAGGCTAAAAAAGTTATGTTTCTAGTGTGATGAGAAGTCGAAATAAAAAGCTATATTCACTAAGTGTGGTCGAGGAAAAGGAAGGAATAATAGAGGAAGAGGTTTAAGAAGAAAGAATCATAAAAAAAAAAAAAAATGAATGCCCTTCAATTTCTATTGTTGCATCTTTTTTTATTCAATTTATTTTGTATTTATTTATTACATGCTACTCTCAGCACATAACTTGTGCAGAGTAGTACGATGTCTAGGTAATTAATTTTGACCATGAGAGCTAATGAGCTTGTTTCTAGCTCGGACGACATGAAGTAGGGATTAAAATTATGCATATAATTTCAGTATAACAAAAGTAACATATCACGGGGATTTAAAATGCCTTTTTATTTATTTATTTATTAGAAGGTAAAAATATTATTGTGATAGGTTCATGCATCAATCTAAATTAAATATCTTTTGAAACATCGATCTAATCTATTTAAGAAAATAAATCTTTTTAATATATTAATCTTAAAATTCAAGTAAAAAAAAAGTTGAAAGTAAAATAATAATACTATTACAAATCTGAACGAAAAGGGAACGGTGGGAGATCTGATAGAAAGACAATTACATTCTTTTGTTGGCCGACGTGTCAGCAATCAGAAGAAAGAATATGACAACACCATTGGTCACTGTATAACCAGTGCTAGCCAGCTCCTACGCCTCCACGAATTTTATTACCAAAAACACCGTTTAGCGCATGCATATGTCTACCGTTACAAATCCTGACACTCTCCGTTCAGATACCGTCAACGCTTTTACCTGTTTCCAGAACCAAACTTGCATCAGCACGTGTCAAGCACATCCAATATCCGATACGAACATGTCCGAAACATATCATTCACTGCAGACAGAACCTTTTCCTTAGATACTACTAGATAGGTAGGTGTTCAGTTTTTTTGCAAAGTAAAAAACGATGTTTAAACACTGTAAGCATGTTTTAAAAAGGAAAAAAAAAATCAAAGTTTGATTAAAAAAAACGACTGTAAATAAATTGAATTTAAAAGAAAAGGTAATAATGATAAACAGATAAAAAAGTCAAAAGAAAAAAAAATGAATTTCAATATAACATAATATTAAAGGAAAAAATTATAAAAAAATTAAAAAATAAAGCATCTCAAGTCAACTCGAGCTAACTTGTCAAACTCGCAATCCGAATCTTGAGGCTAAACCAATCTTATATAAAATAATTTTTTTAAAAAAATATTAATGGTCAGTCTCCAACAATCTAAATAAAAAGGGCTGATTTTTTTTTTAAAAGTAAAAAAAAAAAGCCTAAAAATATAAAACATCTGCAAACCCAGGTGTGGCCACCAGAAGGCAAAATGAGAAAAATAATGAAGTTTAATTTTTTAAAAAATACCAATTTTGAAGGACAAAATAGAAAAAAATATGTGTAAAAAAAATAACCCTAAAAAATGCTTAAGTTAATCGGTCAAACCTCCTGCTCAAATCATGAGATTGAGATAACTTAATTGAAAGAAAACTAAAGAAAATTATGAAGCTCAATTTTTAAAATAAACAACGTTGAAGGATAAAATTGAAACAAAAAATAAGTGCAAAAGAAAAGAAATGATGTCAACTCGTGTTAACTTTTCAAACTCGTGACCCGTGTTAACTTTTTAACCAAAAGCATCCTATCTGAAACAACCACAAAGCTCAATTCCCAACAAATCAAATATTCGATACGAACATGTTCGAAACATATCATTAACTGCAGACATAACCTTTTACTTCTTAGATACTACTAGCCCTGTTTATTTAATATAAAGTAGTTTTATTTTGGAAAGTGAATTTCGGGAAAGTGAATTTCAAAAAAGTAAATTATTTTCCGATGCTTGGTAGTGTAATAAGTTGAAAAACACTTTCCAGTGTTTTGTTATGTCATAGAAAATGAGTTGGAAAATAACTTATTAATGTTTTATTTTTTTCAAGTTTATTAAAATAATAAGGAATAAATTTTAAAAATTAAAAGGTTGAATGAGAATGAAATTAAAATAATAATAATAATTTCATAAATGATCTCAAATAAAATAAATAATAATAAAAATAATAGAGATCAAATCTAAAAAATAAAAAAAAAATAAAAGATGAAGAAATTAAAATAATAATAATTAACATTTCATAAATTATTTCAAATAAAATAACAATCAAAATAATGAGGACCAAATTTGATAGTTAAAAAATTTCAATTAAAAAATGATAAGGGAAAAGCAAATAATAATTATAAAAATAGGGACCAAAATTAATATAAAAATTAAATTCTAAGGGATGAAATTGAAAAATAAATATTCAAAACAAAATATATACAACAATCAAAAGTTTAAGGACCAAATTTGATATAATTAGCAAATAATATGACATTTCTAAATTTTTCACAACTTCCGGGTAGTGTTTTCCACCCAAAATAAAAGAAAAACACTTTCCTGGAAACCAAGCCAATTTTTTCTTTGACTGGAAAGTATTTTTCGTTGACCAACTTTTTTAATGGCAAACAAACACATGAAAGTTTGTAAAGTGTTTTCCCGGAAACCAGTTTCCTAGAAACAAACGCGGCCTATATAGGTGTTCAGTTTTTTTTGCAAAATAAAAAACAATGTTTAAACACTGTAAGCATGTTTTATAAAGAAAAAAAAAATCAATGTTTGATTAAAAAAATCAACAGTAAATAAATTGAATTTGAAAGAAAAGGTAATAATGATAACCAGAAAAAAAAGTCAAAAGAAAAAAAATCAAAGTTGAATTCCAATATAACATAATAAGATGACATGCCCACACGCTGCCGCGAGCATATAAAACAAATGTACTTGATAGTGTTATAATTATGAATCAACGCTAGATAAATAATAGAAATTAAAGGTATGATGAAACAAATATTTCATGATGAAAAAATAAGTTGTGGTGGTGATCAAAAACTTAGAGACTGAACAAAATTATTTGTAGCAATCTACAGTGTTTTGTGAGGAAAGAGACAGTGCTTTCGCCACATGATTTAGCTTTTCAGTTAATAAAAAGAAAAAAAATTACAAAGCTAAATTCTCTACCAACTTAATATTAAAAAAAAACCAACAAAAATAATTTTGGAAGGAAAAAACCCCATGAGAAAAAACGTTGTAGCAATTGACAATGTTTTGTGAGGAAAACTATAGCGCTTTTCCCAATAAAATAAAATAAAAAACCATTTAGAGAAATATTGTAGTAATCCACAATGTTTTGTGAGAAAAATTACAATGCTTTCATCATATGATTTAGCTTTATTGTAATTATAATTCTTAACCAACTCAATATTCAAAAACAAATCGACAAAGATAATTTTGGAAAAATCATAAAAAAATCACATGGAAAAACACTGCAACAATTCACAGTGTTTTAAAGAAAAAAATTACAAAGCTAAATTCTTAATCAGCTCAATATTAAAAAAAAATCGATAGAGACAATTTAAGAAAAAAAATAACAAAACAAACACCAAAAAAAGAAAAACAAAATCATGTTGGAAACAGTGTAGTAATTCACAGTGTTTTATGATGAAAGCTACAGTGCTTTCCCACATGATTTAGCATTATTTGTAATGACTTGTAATTGTAATTCACAAACAACTCGATATTAAAAAAATAAAATTGAAAAGATAATTTGAAAAAAATTATAACCAAAAAAAAAATTCATGCGGAGAGACATTGTAGCAATTCACAATGTTTTATGAGCAAAGCTACAATGCTTTCCCCATATAATTAAGCTTTATTACGAAGTTAAATTCTAACAAACTCAATATTAAAAAAAATAAAATCGATGAAGATAATTTTGGAAAAAAATATTACAAAAAAAGAAAACACAAAAGAAACTGGAAAAAAACCATGTGAGGAAAAACTGTATCAATTCATAGTGTTTTGTGAGGAAAAAATTGTATTTACTTGTAATTGTAATTTTTAATCAGCTTAATATTTAAAATATAAAATTGACAAAGATAATTTTAGGGAAAAACATAACAAAAACAGAAAAAAACCATGTGGGAGAAAACACTATAGCAATCAACAGTAATTTTCGAGGAAAGTTACAATGCTTTCCTCACATATTACAACTGTAATTTTTAAGCAGCTCAATATTAAAAAATAAAATAAAAAAAGATAATTTCAGAGAAAATCCTAAAAAAAACCATGCGGAGAAACACTATAGCAATCAACAATGTTTTAAAGAAAAAAAATTACAAAACTAAATTCCCAATCAGTTCAATATTAAAAAAAAATGGACAAATATAATTTTGAAAAATAAAAAAATAAAATAAAAAAACTATGTGGAAAAACATCGCAACAATCCACAGTATTTTAAAGAAAAAAATTACAAAGCAAAAATTTTAACCAGGTCAATATTTAAAAAGTAAAATTAACAAAAATAATTTTAGAAAAAAAAGAAAAAATAAATGAAAAAAAAGAAAAAAATAGGAAAGTTGAAAAAAAAGTAATTTTGAAAAAAAAAGAAAAAAAAGGGAAAAGTTAGAAAAAAAAATGAAAAGGAATGCACTGGGGATTACTGTTGTAATCCACAATGTTTTGTGTGTGGGGGAACAGTGATTCCCCCGCACCATTTAGATAGTGTTATAATGTTAAAGGAAAAAATTGTGAAAAAATTAAAAAATAAAGTATCTCAAGTCAACTCGAGCTAGCATGTCAAACTCGCAATTCAGATCTTGAGGCTAAACCAACGTTATACAAAACAAAGTTTTTTAAAAAATATTAATGGTCAGTCTCCAACAATCTAAATGAAAAGGGCTGAATTTTTTTTTATAAAAAAAGTCAACAAAAAGAAGCCTAAAAATATAAAACATCTACAAACCCAGGTGTGGCCACCAAACCTCGTAAGCCAGATCATGCGAACAAAATAAACTAACAGAAGGCAAAATGAGAAAAATAATGAAGTTTAATTTTTTTAAAAAAAAACCCAATTTTGAAGGACAAAATAGAAAATAAATATATAAAAAATAACCCTAAAAAAATGCTTAAGTTAATCAGTCAAACCTCCTGCTTAGATCATATGATTGAGATAACTTAATTGAAAGAAAACTAAAGAAAATTATGAAGCCCAATTTTTAAAATAAATAACGTTGAAGGATAAAATTGAAACAAAAAATAAGTGCAAAAGAAAAGAAATGATGTCAACCCGTGTTAACTTTTCAAACTCGTGACCCGTGTTAACTTTTTAACCAAAAGCACCCTATCTGAAACAACCACAAAGCTCAATTTCTAACAAATCAAATATCTAAGTATTAAATTGAAACAATTTATAAAAAATGATAAAAAAAAGCAATTAAAAGAATGAAGACTAAATGTGAAATAAAAAATAAATGAGATGACAATTTAGGATTTTGAATTGAATGGTGAAATGAAAACAACAATCAAATTCACAATAAAAAAATCAATTATAAAAAGGATAAAAAAATAATCAATTAAGAGAATAAGTACCAAGAATGAAATAAAAACATAAATGAGAGTACAACTTAGAGTTTTGAATTGAATGGTGAAATTGAAAAGAAAAATTAAATTCACAAGATAATCCAAAACAAAAAAATCAAAATCAAAAGAATGAGAACAAGCTTTAAAAAAATAACAAATCACAATTATGGATGCAAAGACCAAAAAAACAAAATAAAAAATGGCCAAGAATGCAAATTACAAATAAAAAAATAAGGACAAAAATTGAAATAGTTGTAAATGAAATGATAACTTTGAAATTTTGAACGGACATCATGAATTTTGAGAGGAAGATAGAGAAAAGAGGAGAAAAGAAAAGAACAGGTTGGCAACAACAAACTATCGCTATAGATATAAAACTCGGCTCGACTTGGCAGATTAACTCGAAAATCGGGTGACCTCGGGCCTTGACCATGTTTTAAATGGTCAAAACTCGGGCTTGCAATTGACTCGGTCAAACACGGTTGAACCGGCATAACCTGGGTGAGACCCGACTTTTTTTATGTATTTTTTTAATAAATCCAGAAAATATAAAATTAATTTGTGAATACTTGAACTCACATATTTGATTTATAACCTACGTCCCCATGAAATGTTTCTTAACTTTTTCATGTGGATAACTATATTTATAACATACATTCATATGTAATGTTTCTTAACTTTTACATGTGGGATAACTATATAAATAGCCTCCTTTTACATGGAATGTTACGTAACTTTTCCATAGACACAAATATATATATATATATATATATATATATATATATATCCTTCATTTACATGGAATATTTCTTAACTTTTTCTTGTGAGATAGTTATATATATAGCCTCCATCCACATGAATTATTTCTTAATTTTTCTTTATAGGATAGCTATATATATATAAACTACATACACATAGAATGTTTCTTAACTTTTCCATGTAGGATAACTATATGTAACCTAGATCCACATAGAATATTTCTTAACTTTTTCATATGGGATATTAAAACTTTTTTTTTAATTTTCTCGGGGTGACCTGTGTGACCCAGGACCTGGTTTATTGGTTAGGTCAATTCTCGAGCCAGGTTTAATAACTGTGATTATCACCTCCATTAACACATGTCATCTCTACCACATGCTTCCATTGTTGGATGGCGTGTCATGTGTTGTCCAAAGAGCATAAAGGCGCCCCACAAAAGCACTAACCAAATTTTTTTAATAAGATAAAATTACTTTAAACATCCTATGGTTTGGTCTTTTTTTTTCACTTTGTAACCGTGTTCTCTAATATCACTCTTTCCAACCTAGGTAAAAGCAAATTTTGAAAATCAATGAAATGATAATAATGCCTTCTTATATATTAGAGCATTAAAGGTAACTATTACCTCACAACTCATTCTCTCTTTTCGTGCTAACCTTCTCCAAATTCATAGTTCATGATAACAATTATTCTTTCATGATGAGTCCTTACCATAAAATTCACTAAAAATCACCCAAAAGTCCCAACATTTCTTTTCTTTCATCTATAAGCAAAGTCCTATTCAAAACAATAAAGTCAATTCTATCTTTTAGGAAAGCTCCCATTTGCCATTGATTTAAAGGTTGTTGATGATAAAGCTAGATTTACTGGTATAGATCTACTAGGTTTTTAATCATAGGCTAGATTTACTAGTGTAGATCTGTTGGGTTCTTGATGGTGGAGCTGAATATGCTGATAGGGGAGATAGATTTGTTATATAGGGAGACCAACGTAGAACTTTGGAAAATGATTGATGATGGAGCTAATCTGATACCATTAATTGACTTTTAAATCATTTTAAATGTCAAAGTGTAAGAGTTAAATTAATTTAAATTAATTAATTGTAGTGAAAGAGTAAATATATTTGGCATTATAATCCAAGCAATTTCAAAGTGTGGTCATGTCACATGATGAGATGGAAACAAAAGAGGGTTAATGACTTGAGATCAATTGTTTAGAGTAAGGTTGCCAAGGTTTTTTATGAAGAGACTCTCGTCATTTATCCTCACATGAGAGCTTCATTAGCAGTTATCTTCATGGTAGAATAAAGTTTCTGGGAAGATCTCCAAACAATGGTGGTGATGTGCTACGAAAAAGGAAATTGCCAGGGCATGAATTGGGGAAGATTGTCATCGGTAAAGTCCCGATAACTTTGCAACAAGAGAGGCTACAAGACAAAATGAAAGCTAAATTTGGTATTAAAGATGGGAGAGAAGGGTTGCCCTTTGTTTTTATTTTTCTTTGCTTTCCTTCTGTTTATTTTTTTTTTAAATTAGTGGCATTTTTTTTTAATTTTTAGGCTTTAAGACTCTTTAGTTATTATTTCAGATATAATGAAAGTCTAGTAAATAAATAAATAAAATTTATTAAAATTTTTCTAGCACCAACTTCTTAGAATATAAAGTGTTATCCACCTTTAAATTTCAGGTTGTAAAGTATAATATTTAAAAAATTGGTTGCAAAGTGATTAAAAAAACAAACCGTATGATGCTAAGAGCAATTTTCTCTTTTAATAATATTATATATCTATCAAAATATCAAACCATCCCTAAGCCAATTTGATTAAAACAAAAAAAATGGATGAAATTACTAAAATGCCCCCAAGAGAAGAAAGTTTAGTAATTTTTGTTTCTAAGAATATTGAAGTTATTTTACTGTGTTAAAAAATAAACATATAAATATACCCCTGAACAAATGTTTAATATTTTTTTTTACTTTTAAAGATAATTAAGTTATTTTACCGTACTAAAAAAATATGAGAAAACCATTTTGTTCTTGATTAATTTGATAATGATGAATAAACCCTTGCAAAAAGACTATTCTACTTCTAAGACCAAAGTTTTTGAGTTTTTTTTTATAAGAGAAAAATGATGATTTCAATGTTCCAATCCACAATAATCCAAGTTTATATCCACAGTAAAACCTTAATCCCTTTTATATTTTCTTAATAGTAAGTTAACCAAGTCAATTTATCCATTGCATGTCATACTAAAAATTATTTTTCAATGATAAAAAATAAAAATAATGCAAGCATAGTCAATGTGTGTTTTGGCTTGAAATTGGTTTTATTTTTATCGAAAAGTTGAAGGGCTTGTTTAGAGAGTGTTTAGGATAGAGGCGTGGTTGACTTTTTTGGTGGAATCCATATAAAAAAAACATGTATTTTTTATTTTTATAAGGTGTGATTTGTGTTTTTAAAAGATTGTAATTTTTTTTAAAAAAAATCAACCATACCTTTAAGCTAAACAATCACTTTAATCAAATACATAAAAAATGATGATCGACGAGTAACCCCGACAAACACAACATTTGTTTACTACTCTAAAATATTCAACTTCCCCCTCCCCTCTCTCTCACTTAGCTTTTCGTGTAAATCTTTGAAACCACAAGTCTCTTGTTTTTTCTCTCATTATAAAATAAAAAATATAAAAACCCTAATTTATCTCTTACTCATGGAGTCACTTGCCATGTTTGAGCTATCCTCAACAAATTGAGTCAGATTTATTTTCTTCTTCACTCTTTGAACGAACCCAACAGTGACTCCATCTTTCTTGACCTCTGTCAAGTATTCTTTTTACATTGCTCTATCTTCTCAAATTTCACAATTGATGATTTATTTCTTACTCTCATTTGTTTTTCTTCATAAAACACTAACATTTCAGTCTTTGTTTGACTTTAGTAGATTTGAATTAAAATAAGAAATTATTTTAGGTTTCGCAAGTTTAATTTAGTTATTGTTGGATTAAAATTATATTGTTTGACTTTTTTTTAAAAAAAATATTGCTTGTTGCTGACTCGAAAACATGTTTGGAATACTTGAAGACTGACCTGAAAAACATAAAGTTGGAAGTAGTACTTGTTTCGGTTTTCAAGTTTGTTTTGGACCAACCTTATTTCACAAAAGTGTTTTTTTAGTCTTGAAGAAGTTTGGAGATCACTAAAGATTTTTTAGAGAAGTTGTCTAATTAGTTTTTTTTAAATGATTTTTGTCGGTCTTTGAAGATTTTCTAGAGAAGTTCTGTAATTTGTTAGAAAAAAAAAAAGATTTGGAGGCGTTTCATTGTTCATATTGTTCGAAACATTTTAGAAAAATAATTTTTAAACATTAAAAAAACCTCATTAGTGTGAATACTACTAACTTGTTTTTGTTTTTCTTTTATCTTGAAGAAAGAAATTGTTTTATTAATTTTATTTTAGCGGCCAATAATTGTTGTTAGTAACAAATAATTTTTATTTTTATATAAAATTTATACAAATACAAGTATCATGCAACTAAAAATAATATAAAAGATTAATCACTATCTAAATAATAATAATTCAATTTGTTTAAAAAATAAAAGAGGGTATGAATCAATATTTAAATAGAAATAATTAATTGAAAAGAATAAAAATAAAACAAAAACAAAAATAAAGAAGGTAGGCGCTCATGGGTCAAGCCCATGTATCTGGTCTTGTTAAAAAAAGTCAAAGCCTACGCTTGAGTTTTTTTTTTCTTTAGGTCCACTTTTATATTTTTTTAAGGTCGGTAACATGTTGTTTACAATGGTAGGTAACTTGTTGCTGACTAATATTTTTTAAAATCAAGTTTGATGCTTTTTGAACCTAAAAACTTAATTTATTATCTTATTTTAATTTGAAAACACCTTTAAAACACAATATAAACAAAAAAAAACCTAACAACCCCAAAATTACTTTTTAAAAAAACCGACTGAATAAAATAAATTAAATAGAACACAATCTAATTTTCCTGCCATAATTAAAGAAAAAACCACTTTTATTAAACTCTCTTTAAGAAAAGCAAATCATTGACACAAAAACCCTCCATTTTAATGTCCAAATATGACCAATTAATAGCTTTTTTTAACAAGTTTCTCTCTCTTCTCTTAAATTTAACAATTAAAAAATAAATAAAATAAACTCTTAGAACAATAAAATGAAGTTTTTTTTAACAAGTTTCTCTCTCTTCTTATTAGTCCTCTTTATTTTTATTTTAATTATGTACAAGAACAATTGAAATTTCTTAAAACATACTATTATCTTTTGAGTGGATTCTATTTTTCTAAGATAATTTATTTAATAATATAGACCTAACATGAATATAAAATCATCTAATTTAATTTTCATGTAATTAGCATGCATACTTAACATAGAGATATGATAGAAGATAGCTATTAATTAATCAAATACAGTTAAAGAACACAAAGCTTAATTGAAAAAAATATAAAAAAAATACAAGATTAATTGACAAAATTAAAAAATATAGTTACAAATGAGTAATTAACATAAATACATGAGTAAAATTAGGCCATTTACCAATAATAAAATCACTTCTCATGGATTTAATATGAATGTCTCCCATTCATATATCTATAAGCTATAGCCCTACATTTAAAATGGATCTATGAAATAATTACTCTCCAAAGAACAATAAACTTTTATTTATACAGATTAATGTGACAACTTTTTTTATACTCAATCAATCATATAATATTCATAAAATTTACAATTACAATAGATAACAACAAGAAGAACAAAAAAACATAAATTTTAATGAGAAAAAATAACTACATATGAATCCTAAATTTATAATTTATTATTTTAAAATTAAGTCTAATGATTCATGTCTTATTAAAAGGTTTACAAAACCTTTAAATAGGCTAAAAAACTTTATTTTGATTAGAAAACAAATCATAATCCAAAAAAAAATAAAAAAATTAACATACAATCCAAAATAAAACAATAAATCTAAAAAAATAACAAAATTGACCCAAACAATATCTTCTTGACCTAATTTTTTGAGACCTTATGGTTCGATTAACAATAAAATGAATCATAATTAGGAAACAACATGTTAAATCATGTAACCAAATTTGAGTATGATCTAACAATTAGATATTCTGCTATGATCCTTTTTAGTCATTATTCTGGTATGACACGAACAAACCTCCTTTTAAACCTAAACATGTACTATTGGTCTATAAAAGCATTCATTAAACCATTCATATTGTTTATCTAGGGGAAAACCTCATTTGAATGCTCAAAACCTTTATTTTCTACAAACTCATCTACATCATTCCCTCTTGGTTGGAGATGTGAAGTGTTGACCATTAAAGACATTAAAAGTTTTTAGATAGGTAGGAAAGAGAAGCATGTATGCATTGTCTTTAATCTTCTGCAACACCTCACAAGGAATTATCTTTCTTTCCTTTAGCTTATTGTGCATGTCTACCAGAGTTTTTAAACTCAACCTGGTGGTCTAGACCCAAGGCTCGGGTTCCGGGTTTTGACCGGGTCTCCCGGGTCAATTCTGATATTTATAAAAAATTAAAACGATGTTGTTTTAGTAAAAAAAATAAAAGTCAATGGGTTGCAACAGGGTTTTAACTGGGTCTTGTCGAGTCAGCTGAGTCAACCCACCGGGTTAGCCGGGTCACCTCGAGTCAACCCACCGGGCCGGTCCGGGTTTCAAAAGTATGATGTCTACTATAAGCCTATCACAAGTAAGTACTACCCATATTAGAAAACCAACCTCAAACACAGTTAATCTGCAATGAGTATCAATCAAGGTTTTATACTCTATATTGTTTCAATAATTATCTTCTTGATATGTTCATGAATACCATACAAGTAATTTGTCAATAAAAGGAATATGTGTTAACTTTAGCACTCCACATAAAAGACTATCTTAATTGGACTCAATTGGGTGGTCTAATTCTAAAATCTATTATAAGCAAACTCAGATTATAACAAGACTATATCCTACTATTTTGGTTGTCTTCCACCAAACTTCATAATAAGTTTTCAAGGTTATATTAACAATCTTTATCTACTCACTTGTTCGAG
>Ga0325403_1001653_pt1 | contig 18866 bp, 11 predicted proteins | sample PopdelMetagenome_19_FD_205665 | JGI IMG/M metagenome (GOLD analysis project Ga0325403, IMG submission 205665) | Populus deltoides microbial communities from Bellville, Georgia, United States - Xylem-PdKOR-R4 | ecosystem: Host-associated > Plants > Phyllosphere > Stem > Wood/Secondary xylem...
AAGTATTTTATGTATTTACGATCTGCCTTAGAGGAGCAATCACCGACCAAATCTTTCGCAACTGAGTTACGGTCATTATTTCTTATGTATAAGTGGTTCCTTCAGATTTTTCCAAGTTATGTGCTTTTCTTCCTTAGGTTAGGTTACAGTGACAAGAAATTAACGCCGTAGGAAAAGATTTTTCATGTGGCACCCGGGCAACTTGGTTCAAAATGCATGTTACATGTTTGTTTGACGGATCAATTCATCGATAAACGCTATAAGAACAATTCAACAATTATCATGTCAAACAATCTAGTTCAAGAAACATACTAGATTCAGTGAATTAACTCATTAATCAACAGATTAATGTGATTTATTATTTAAAATAAATATTAATTCAAAATAAAATTGAATTTAATAAAATCATGTTTTGAGTCGAAGTATAACTTGCTACACCAAGGTAGATTTTATAACTATTATCTTTTATGCTGTTGCATGTGGTACACTATTGAGCATGGAAATTTTCATGCTTGCTACACCAAAGGGCTATATATATACTGCTAGCAGTAATCAAGCATTAAAAGCCTAATTGTCATCTTTGTAAATTTTATACTTTGCGTATTTGCCTTTTGCCTAACTTGGCTCCGCTGCCAATACTCATCTGTTGGTCAAGCAGTATGGATTTGATCACTGATGATGCTGGAGAATGACAAACACTCACGTTTTCGGGGGGTTTTTTTCTTGCATTTAAATAGCCTGGTCTTTGTATAGATCCTGTATATCTTGCTGCGCGCACGCTATGCTTTTGTCACTGCTGCTTTTTTTCTTTTTTAAACAAAGACAATCCGTCCTGATTTGTCCAAGAAAAGTTAATTAAAGGATACCTAATATGAAAACCCAAAATATAATATTAAATATTGTAATCTTTTTCCAATATATCAGTCATGCAATCTATTCCAATATGTCATTTGCTAAGATTTGAAAGCGAGCCAAATATTAACCAAGGGGGGTCGTTTGATTTTGTTTTAATTAATGTTGGACCGTATCTCCAACATGATACCACAGTATCTCACTTTAATATTTCTTGTTCAGAAAAAAATATGTGGTTTCTGGGGCATCATAGCCTTACAGGTGATTTGACTGTGGCTAAATTTTCCTTATTGCCAACTTAGGAGAGTAATTACTTTCCCCACTTTCGAAGGTATATATTTCATATTTGTGCTATCTTACAGTTAGTTGTGCCTGGCTTGAGCTAAGAGTAGCAGCATGATATGCCGTGTAAAATAGAAGTTGCCTCCAAGGGGTTAGGTTAATTTATATGTGTGTGTGTGTGTGTGTGTTGAGATCTTCAAGAAAGTAGTTTAAATGATAAGGAAAAAAATCATTTAACTCATTTGAGTCTCTTTTTTTGTTTCTCATGGTACATCTTTATCTAATTAATTATATTTATGAAAATATCTTAAATCTCAGTCGACGTAATACATGATCGATGGAATGCGTTAGTTTGGAAAAAGCAAGCTTATATTTGCACCATCTTAGAAAGAAAAAATATACATATATAATATGAAATAAAATATGATTTTATTGGTATATATATGGATTTAAAAGAGTAATTAGATTAAAAAAACCGGACCAAAAGATTTGGAAAGGGTTAATTTTTGTAACTCATGTCTTCTTTCTTAGATTCACGTGGGGTGTCTGGATCAGTTTGCGCGTACCTCGACTAATCTTCACGGGCCCTGAAGTTAACAACCAGATAAACCTCCAGTGATTATCAATATTAGCAACCTCAAAACTCAAACCTCAAACCTAAGACCACAGGGAGAGCAAACCTTTTAGTTTCAAACTCTTACCATTGGGCACCTACTAGATATTGAAGTCATGTCTTCTTGATATGATATCCATGCAGGCGATCCGTATGCAACTTTGAAAAAACACACCCTTGGGTAGCGTGCAAGCTATATGGGAAAAGAAGATGAAAAAACTAAGGCTAGTGTGTGCTTGATAATATGATTGCAGTTGTTTTTTATTTAAAAAATATATTAAAATAATATTTATTTTATTTTTTAAAAATTATTTTTGATATTAACGCATCAAAATGATCTAAAAATACTAAAAAAATATTAATTTGAAACAAAAAAAAATTAAATTTTTCAAAAACACTTTTAAAATATAAAAACAAACAAGGCCTTGATTATGATTAAATTAGAAGAAATTAAGAGCAATTATAGTAAGAACTACTTGATTAAAAAGACTATAGCTTAATTATTGATTCAACTTAAAGACTTAGAGTTGTCAAATGAAAAATCCTAAATACTTTTCATCATATATGTGTATAGCAAATAGATAGGACTACGCACCTCAAAATGATCCAAGGGATGATTATCCGCTTGCTAATCAAAGAGGTTTGTTCCTTTTTTTTAATTTTTAAGGTTGAAATATATATATATATATATATATATATATATATATATATATATATATATTAAAATCTTCTAAAAATACGCCGTATCGATATCATGAAAGGTACGCTCTTAATCTAATAAAAAAATAAAACAAATTATCATTCCAAGTCAACTCATCCTACCCTTTCCCCCGCCGGCCTCCTCCGCCAACAAAATAAAATATGTAAACAGAAAAAGTCAATCCATCCCCTGAGAGACGTAAAGAAACCACTACGAGGTTGTTGACCTTGTAAGTTTATTAATTATTTAGACAAATCTACAAAAGCAAAATAATACGGCATGCCTATAGAATTTAGGATGTTTCAAGGATTTGTCAATCAAGCAAAACCAACAATGGCCAACTATAAATGCACACGCACACCCCTCCTTTCGTCTTCACTAATCACCACCATCCTCGAGCTTTATCCTCCTTTCATCTCCTTGATTTTCTTCAAAAAAATTAAAATTATGGCGAAAAGTCCTTCAACTCCAATCCATCTCATAGTTATGTTACTAGTAACATATTTTTTGTGCACCATGGGAAAATCAAATGCGCTGACATGCCCACTACCACCGGAACTAGCAACTAAGCTTCATGTTGATCCAGTAGCCATAGATTCAGCATCTACTGATTACGGTAACATAGTCCATAGCAAGCCAGCTGCTGTTCTTTATCCATCATCCATTGAAGATATTCAAATACTAGTAAATTCCTCATACAATTGTCCCATTCCTTTTGGTATATCTGTTAGGGGAAATGGCCATTCTGTTAATGGACAGGACATGGCTCGTGATGGTGTGGTAGTGGATATGAAAAGTTTGAGAGAAGATAAAAATGGGATCAAAATTAGGGTTTCTAAAAACCATTTATTCGCTGATGTTGGAGGTGAGCAATTATGGATTGATGTGTTACACACCACTGCAGCACAAGGACTTTCACCGGTGTCGTGGACCGACTTTTTGTACCTAACTGTTGGTGGTACGCTTTCTAATGCTGGAATCAGTGGGCAAACATTTCTGCATGGCCCTCAGATTAGCAATGTTTATGAACTAGATGTTATAACTGGTATGTTTCCCTTGAATATATTTTCACTTTGTTTTTCCAGTAAGAAATAGGCCTAAAAAGAAGAAAAGAAAAGTGGGTTTACTTGATAGCATTGTGTTTTTTCTTGATTCAGGAAAAGGGGAGCTTGTGACCTGCTCTAAAAGAAATAATTCAGATCTATTTGATGCTGTTCTGGGAGGCTTAGGCCAATTTGGGATTATAACTAGAGCAAGGATTGCTTTAAGGTCGGCACCAACAAAAGTAATTATACAAACCTGGGGAGTTGTGCTTCGCTCTCTCTCGCATTAACAATTTTTCAATTAAGCATGAATGAATGTTTTGACATCTGGTTACATGCCTAATAATGGTGCTAAACTCAAAGAAAGAAAGAGACAGGCATGCTGAATTTTAAAAGTTTCCAACAATTTGAATATTTCGATCAAATCTTAAATATATGAATAAACTATTAATTAGCTCCAACAATTTGACATGTGGGGCTTTTCAATTGCAGGTTAGGTGGTCTCGAGCATTTTACAGTAATTTCTCTGATTTTATCAGAGACCAAGAAAGAATAGTTAGGGGTGGCCAAAGAGATGTAGCCAATTATTTGGAAGGTTCACTTGTGTTGGATAATGGCACTCCGACTGAGTGGATAACCTCCTTTTTTCATCCAACTCAGCTCCCTCAAATTATGTCCTTGGTTAAAACATATGGTATCATCTATTGTCTTGAGCTTACCAAGTACTACTTCATAGAAGATATAGAGAGAGAAATAGACCAGGTAATCAAGTTCATCATCGATCATATCAATAATTAGATATCACTAACTATATAGTATATTTTATACGGTTAATTACACTATCTCTAGAAAGTTTGACAAAAACCTTTTCACATTTGAAAGATGTCTATGTAATTTCATGATATTTCAAAAGATGTTAATTAATGTTGCTCAACATATTCTTAAAACGAACTGACAAGTTTTCAGTCTAATCTATATTCTATTTTATGCAACGAATATTATATAAACTAGATCAGTTGACATTTTATACATGTATGGTTCAATATGTATTTTCTTGTGAACATAATTTTCAAAAAAAAAATTGAATAATTAAGTTAGTGGTCACTGTCGATTCTCTTACATACATTAGTTTAATAACGAATCTGGCCATTGTCTTCTTATAGGATTTACAACAAGTATTCAAAGACTTTTCTCATGTTCCTGGTTTCATCGATGCAAAATTTGTCTCCTATCAAGAATTTTTGACGAGAGTCCCAAATGCTGAGAATGAATCACAGACACATCCATGGCAAAATCTATTTATCCCCCAATCTCGAATTTCAGATTTCAATGTAGGTGTCTTGAGAGATATTGTTCTTAAAAGAAACATCACCACAGGACCTGTCCTCCTTTACCCTTTGAACCGACACAAGTAAGTAACCTATAATAGTATCCTAATAAAAAAAACGTGTGTGTGTGTGTGTTACTTCAACAATAATAAAAGTTTTCCTTAAAATTTCAGATGGGATGCTGAGTTGTCTGCAGTTATACCAGATGAAGATATCTTTTATACAACATCGTTCTTGCATACAAGTGGGATTGATAATTGGCAGGTCTACGAAGATCAAAATCAAGCAGTTATTAAATTTTGTGAAGGAGCTGGTATCAAGATTGTGAAATATCTTGCTGATTATACAACCATAGAGGAATGGATTAAGCATTTTGGCTCAAAATGGACAACTTTTCGAGAGAGGAAAGTGCAATATGATCCAAAGAATATCCTATCGCCAGGGCAAAAAATATTCACCAGCGTTTAGTGTTTACATTTCTGGTCATGATCATGTATATCAATAAATATCAATTTCTTTTATGTTTTCTTTTTTATTTTAGTTTCTTCACTTCTTGTGAAAGCAGAGGAGGAGAACAGTGATAGTTTCCATCATGATGTTAGACCCAATATTGCTTTTGGCGTCTCGGACCCGTGCTGTATATTGAAGTAGACATGACAACCACACTTGTAATTCATATGCATAAAGCTAGAAAGCAATTACCAATATATATATATATATATACACGGTACTAGAATCTACTTTAAATTTGCGACATTCCTCCGTGCAGCACTTCGAGGGTGTTTGGCAGTGTGGTAGTGGTTGTTTTTCAAATAGCTTTTCGTGCCGAAATACATGCCAATGATTTTTTTTATTTTTTAAAAATTATTTTTGACATCAGCACATCAAAACGATCCAAAAAATACAAACCACACTTAATTTTAACAAAAAAAAAATTGAAATTCAATTAAAAATAAGTCCAACTACAGAGCCAAACAAGCTTCGAGTATTCAAAGCTCATTTCACCTTTCACGTTGATTACTTTCACAGAGCCCAAGCAACTTCTTTAGCTCAGGACTCTCATCATTGGATTGTAGATCAACAATGAGATGGTGGTATTATATTGTAATCAAGATTTCAATTCTGTTTTGATAGGTATTTTATTTTATTAATTAAAATAAAAAATACAAACCACACTTAATTTTAACAAAAAAAATTAAAATTCAATAAAAAATAAGTCCAACTACAGAGCCAAACAGGCTTCGAGTATTCAAAGCTCATTTCACCTTTCACGTTGATTACTTTCACAGAGCCCAAGCAACTTCTTTAGCTCAGGACTCTCATCATTGGATTGTAGATCAACAATGAGATGGTGGTATTATATTGTCATCAAGATTTCAATTCTGTTTTGATAGGTATTTTATTTTATTAATTAAAATAGAATATTTTAATTTTAAAACATTTTAACATACCATTTTGAGATTATATTATTCATATATATATATATATATATATAATATAACAAATATAATTCAAATTCAAGATAAATTAATTATAAATTATACAATACAAATAAATATAATTTAAAATTTAAAATATTTCTAAATAGTCAAGATTAAATAAAACTTTAATTTAAAGTAATTCAACTTAAACAAAATACCAAAATATTGTAAAATTAAAATGTTTAAATAACACAAAAGAAACATAAATCAAATCCAAACTTTTCACTTCTAAAAGATAAAGGGAAACCACACAAGTCATTCACGTCAAAATGCTACTATAGCAATTAATTCTTGAACGAAGGTAGAGGGAGTTGGAATCCGAGTGTCACATTTAGGTCAACACACGAACACCACCCAATTAATATTTTCTTAACTCTTAATTAAACTATAAGTTTTGTTTGTCACCCTTTTAAATTCCCTTCAGTTTACCCCATTCAATATCACGAGGAGGTCATGCTTTTTTTAAGGATAATAAGAAATAATCCAGTGCTTTTTATATTATAATCGCATTGCAAAATATATTTTTATTGTGATATTAATGGAGAATGATTTTTGATCCCTTAACATTTTATAAAAAAAGATGTGTAACTCATGTTTTATTCAACCAAAAAAATGGAATGAATGTAATAGTCTAATAGATATTGGTGTCAATGAAGGTTTGTTAGGAGAGGGGAGTTCAATGAAGATGAATTTACCCTTTGACCATGCCAAAAAAATAGATTAGGGTCCATAAATTTATTATTATTGTTGTTTTGTTTGATTTTTTATTTTTAGATTGATTAAAGATTGTTTTATAGTTGAAAATGGAGTTATTAATATTTATATGGTATTTTTAGGATTTGTTTTAGTTAAAATAAGTTGAAGTTTTGGTTTGATTCAATAGCTTTTCAAGACCGAAACGGAACGTGTGAAATGAAACCGGAACATTCCAGCTGAAATTTATCCGAAAAATCCGGAACGGACCAAGATTTAAAATGAGATGAAAATTGTTCCATTTTGTTTTGTTTTTTGAATTGGTACAAAATGTTTTAGCCATTCTGGACAAAACGGAACGGAATTGACAACCTTGATTGTGATGGGTATGTGTTTTCTATTTAATATTTTTGTGTTTTGAAAGACTCCAAATCTATAAATAGAGTGTTAGTCCAAGCTGAACCCAATATATTTGGGTTCAGCCATGAGTTGAGGTCAAGTTATCGTTTGTTTGATAAGATGTTAGATCTAATAAGTTTAGATTCAGCCATTAGCTGAGCTCAAGTCACCATTGATCCAGCATGAAAGCATGCTTAATATACTTGGGGTTCAGCCATTAGGGGTTTAATGAGCTGCCTGATCTATTTTTTTCTAGGTTTGGCTACACGCCAGACCTCGTTGGACTTAGAGATCCATGTTAAAATCATAAAGTTCTTTCTTCAAATTATTTACATAAACTGTTCATGTTAGGAATAATTATGTCCCTACATTTATAGATGTATAAAAGATCTCTCAAAGGGCCTACCACATTTCCCATTTTATTAATTAATGACATATAAGGGATATTTGTCCCTCATTAATGATGTCTAATAGATATTTTTCATCTTGGATAGACCTTGAGGAAAAGCTCCTCTACTTGTCTAAATGGAAAAAATAACCCCTGGTATTGGACTAGTAATGGTCCTTGAAGGAAAGAGTGGAGGTTAGAATCGAGGCTACAGAAGAATTGAGAGATGCCTCGCTAAGAGAAAATAAGCAAGCCGACACAAAAGTGGGTTTTACCCTAACACCAACACAATAATAGTCATTGACAGAGCTCTTTCATATCCAAAGTCCAATTTTGCAATAGGCATTTATAGCATGTCAGGAATCAGTCCTTAAATTATCACTCATCAGTTGAAAATGGACCTAACTATTCATCTAGTTCGTCAGGAAAAAAAAAGGAATTTTAGGGTTGAAAAACATAAAGAAATAACACAAGAGGTGGATAAGTTCCTGGATGCTAGCTATATTAGAGAAGTGATATACCCTATCTAGTTAGCAAAAGAGGAAAAAACAATTTTAATAACTAAAAAGGAGCATTTTGTTATAGAGTTATACCTTTTGAGTTAAAGAATGTTGGAGCTACTTACCAACAGATAATGAATAAAATAATCAAGAATCAGCTTGGGAGGATTATGGAGGGATAAATTGATGACACGTTAGTGAAGAGGACCTTGAAGAAGTCTTTTTTATGTTAAGTCATCACCAGATGAAACTCGTCCCTTCCAAGTGTGTCTTTGCCATCAAAGGAGAAACATTTATGGGTTTCCTATTAAGCAACAAGGAATTGAGCCTAATCCAAAAATGGTTCAAACCATATTAAGCATGACTCATCGATCAGTAAAGGAAGTTCAACATCTTACAAGGAGATTGGCTACTCTTAATCGGTTTATTACTTATCTGAGGGAGCATACCCTACTATTCTTCAAGACATTGAGAAACATAACTAATTTTAAGTGGACCTCAGATTAACAAAAAGATTTTAATCAATAGCGCTTACACCAACACATCATTATGCCTAAACAATCATATATTCACTTTAATATTAATTCATATATGGTTTCATCCCCTCCATTCATATTTCATCAAGACAGCAAACACTTTTGTTACATTATCATTTTATTCATATTTCAAATTTATTTTGTTCATGAATCCCTTATTATTATCTGACATATTATCAAACAATGGTTTCACATCTATTATTTGCTATCGATACCACAATCACAAGGTAATAGCTTGTTTCCTTAGTTACCGACTTTTTGCCAACCTAGTATCACACTTGGGGTGTGTGTGTGTGTGTGTGTGTGTGTGTGTGTGTGTGTATTTCATTCTATCTCAAGATACATGATTCATTATATTTTTCATGCTTACAAAGTCTATTGAATCACAACCGCGCTCTGATACCAACTGTAACAACCCCAATTTTTCTCGCAATATATTGGAAATTTTCAGGTAATTTTTTTTTTCAATATACAGGTTCCACCAAAATTTCTACCAAAATTTCGGCAGTCTCCCCTATACTGGTAGGTCCCAAGTTATCAACATATACCCTATTTACACTTCTAATATCTCACATCTCATAACTCAAAATCACGTCCCAATCATTATGGGTCTCAACCCAACTCATTATCATCAACACAACACATCTTATTTAATAACATCATATAATGTAGTCAAAAAGGTACTAAGAGTTTCAACCATTAGATTAAAGACATACATTCAAATTTACGGATTAATATTACATCTCAAGTTTTAGGAGATAAGTCTTTTAATTAAATAATTTACATGGTCAAAAGCAAAAGATAACTAAACTAGTATTGCCCTTGACGCGACTCTGATGGACCTGAAAATAGAAATTAACATGTACACATAAATATAAAAGATAGTAACAAGCAATAACAATGGCAAACAATAATCTCTACGGAATTTCTTTTTATATATAAAATTAGGCATAAACCTCTTTTACAACATATATTCTCCATCTATTACCAATATTCGTCTAATATCCTATCTCATGTGCCAAGAATAATTCCATCTTGGAAATCTAAACACAATTCAACGGTTTGCGAACACTATCTCCTTATAAATCAATTCTCACTTGATACCAAGATATTCCTCTCTTGGTATCATTAGCTTATCTCATTCTTTTGGAATAATTAATCAATATTTTTTCTTTTCTAAATCTGTTGCTAGAAGGTAATTGCCGAAACTAATAAATCTCATTAGTATCATTAGTCTTCTAATATTGGGCTAGACTAATCAATTTAAGAAATATCAGCACTGATGAAACCTCATCGATACCATTAGCAATCCAAACTTGGATAGTTAATCCATGCCATTTGATTCTTCCATTCGTACTGAATCCCTTTCATTTTTCTTATTAACATCATATACATTGTAACCACGGTTGCCAAGTATCATTGGCACACAATCTTAGTTATTGTCATTACGGTCACTAAGTATCCTTCACATAACCTTGGTCACCCTCATCACAGTGCCAAGTATCAATTTATGCCCTTAGCCACCATCATTATGGTGTTAAGTATCATTGTAATGTATCATTAGCCATCAACATTATGGTAATCAATTATCTATTAATTCCCCTCCAATCTTCAAATCATTGTGTCTACCCAATAACCACATTAATTAATTTACTCAATATATTAGTCATATATTAATTATTTTACTCATAACATTTATAATTTACTACTTCTAACTTCAATCAATTAATTCACATAATCTTTTCAAAACTTAACTATCCAGCTAACTCATCTCAATTGCCAATAATTCTGGTAATTTCATATAATTACCCACACATTTGGTTAACCTTCTTGGTTACCAGTACATCTGGTAATTCCATACGAATTACCCAGCCTCCAGCTAACTTCTTTTGTTAGTCAATCAATCCTGTAATTCCATACAAATTACACCATATCCAGTTAACTTCCTTGTTAACCAATAAACCCGGTAATTTTCTTAATTACCCAAGAAATCTGGCTAACCAATCTTGGTTGTCAAAGTCAATCCGGTAATTCCATACGAATTACCTCTTTTGTTAGTCAATTAATCTGGTAATTCCATACAACATCCAGCTAACCTCTTTTGTTAGTCAATCAATCCGGTAATTCCATACGAATTACCCCATATCCAGTTAACTTCCTTGTTAACCAATAAACCCAGTAATTCTCTTAATTACCCAAGAAATCTGGCTAACAGATCTTGGTTGCCACAATCAATCTGGTAATTCCATACGAATTACCCAGCACCCAGCTAACCTTTTTTGTTAGCCAAATAATTTCGGTAATTTCTCTTAAACTACCAATAATTCTCATGTGTAATAATCACTCAACTTATTCATTTGTTTCATTCTTTTAACATCAATTAAACACACAACATAGATATTTAAGAAAAACTAATAATTACAAAATAAGGTGATGAATTACCTACCTAGAATAGGTGCATGTGCTGCCACTCCATGCAATTGTCCAATCCCCACAGCTTCCCCTGTACCACCAGGGATTCAATTTTTATCAACAATACAACCAACATCACATCTTCATTTAATTCTCATTCAACTAATATTATCAAATCAATCACAAGGAATTTTCTTTGAGATCTTATACTCTTACTCATTTTCATGTTTATATTCATTCTTATAATTTTGTTATCAAAACCATCACTCAACAGCAATTCCAAGCAAAGATTAAAAATTGTCTAATTCAAATCAATTTAGCTTAACCAACCCAGAACATTATCTAGTGTCTTAATCCTAACTAAAGCTGTAAAACTCAGTTTTGGGCGTAATTTATCTCTATGAAAGGCTAAAACATGAAAATACAACTTTTATGAAGAAACCATCTCCAAATTATTTTGTTTTAAAGCTCAAAATCAACAATCACAATAGTCCCTCCTTTATAGCTAAAATTTTGGACAACGAGGTTTTCATTCCTTGGAAATCCTTTTCAACTTCCAATTTATTTTCATGCAAAAACAACATCATCAAAGGTCATTTGGCATCATTAAATCACAAATTCAAACCAATTCTAAAGCAAAACATTCAAACAATTTCCCTACCTCTATAATATAGCAAAGATCAGACCAAAAATAAGGAAACTCAGTCCTTTTGGGATTTCTCCTATTATTATTATTAATACAACAAAATGATGAACTATTCATTTTCTTTCGCTTTCTCCTCGTGCGATTAAACATATACGGCAAACCTTAACAATTAATATTCTTATATCATTATCACAACAACAATTTCACCCTACTAGTTGGAATCCATGACAATCTTCATTAACTAATCAATTTGCCAAAAATACTTATGGCTAGCTTTAAATATGTTTTATTTTCCAAATTTCTTTTATTTCAATTTCTTCATAGTTCCACCTCATTTATAACCACACAACCAACAAGTTAGCTTTGTATTCAATCAACATGTTCATTTAGCAATGTTCCTTACTATTCTTACACAATAATCATTCTTCCCCTCATATAAAGAATACATAATTAATCTATAATAATACTAATAACAAGAACATATTTTACCATTACATCTTCCATAAAACCTACACCCACACAATTCTAATTTCATCAAAACATGTATTTAATCAAGCTTACTACATTTTGCCAAAACTAGAAATAGATTCAAAAGGCAATAAGTCATCAAAATCTTATTATTGTTTTAAACCCAACGGTCAGACTACATATCATAGCGTTGTGCATACTATATCTCAAAATCATAATGATCCAACAGTTAGATCTCCCCAGATCTGTATAAAACCAAGCTTACCTGAAAATAGACGAGCTACTGTTCAACATGCACAAAACCTTGCCGAACAATGAGTTTCTGATCTTCTTCACCATCCAGAATGAAGGCAACATCTAGGCATACCACATATCCAAATATGAGTATGATCCAACGGTGGAAGAGAGAGAAATCGGTCGGCGACCAAACTGCCCTGCAAGTGCATTTCTTTTTTGTTTTTCAGGACATTTCCGATGATGATTTATGCCAAATGCATTGTGTTCCTTACGATCCCTCCGGTCACTTAGAGGAGTGTAATAAGAACAACATATCCAAAACATAGCATGAACCAACGGTGGAGTCCAGAGATATGGCCACCGGAGCATTATTGGTTTTACTCCAAAATCTGCAGCTCTCTCTATCCGCTTTTCTCTATTTTTTTCTTTTTTTTTCTTTTTCTTTTTTTTCTTTTTCTTTTTATTTTTTTTAACTGGTGGCATTTGCAGTTTTATAGGCACCTTTTTCCATAATTATAATTTTATTCCTCATTCATGCCTTTATGTATTTTATTTTATTTTTCATGTAAACTATCTGGTTTATTTTTGCTTAAATTGTTAGTCTTTACCAAACTCTGATTGGGATGAGATATTTAACCAAGGTAGGAAAACATATTATTAAACTTCATGCAAAATTTCATCCCGATCCTACGATTGGATTGAGAATTCTGCTTCCTAATGTAAACTTGTTCAGTTCATGACTTTTCATAAACAATCTAGATTTTTCTTGTTCAATCTTCACACAAAAAAAAAATCATATTAATTATCCTTCTAAACCTTTATGGTCATTTTATTATTTTGGAATGTATTCATTTTAGGATTTCCACCTTTATTTATTTATCGGGCTTATTACCGTTTCAAAATAACGTCACTGAATTTTAATCGGTGCTTGCACCTTCAGTCCTACCATTTTCATTGCACTATCCTTTATTATAATGCATTCTTTATTACCTCACTTATTTCCTAAAAATATTTTGTCATTTTTCTCATTATTTTATCTATCAAAACACGTTACCAATTTCTCTGTCCTTATGAATTATAAACCAAAATTCATTTTATGGAGGTCATCTCTTCCATTATATATCATTATTTATCTATTATTTCTAATCTTGGTTTCCATCACTCATTGAAATATTACCACTTTCAGTCTTACGTTTACATGAGGGTTTACACATCTACATATTTAAATTATAAATTTCCAGGGTTTTCACACCTATTATCTCAAAACTACCATATATCACAATGCTAAAGTGAAGAATAAAATATTTAAATTTGGAGATTTGGTCCTAAAGAGATTGGAAGCTACAGGCAACAGAGAAAGTAAGGGCAAGATAGTCCCAAAATAGGATGGTGCTTTCAAAGTCATAAGAGTAGTCAAGGTGAATACCTATTATTTTCTGTTAAAGTTGTTAGAATTTACTTTATTTGTTTTCTGTTAATAAATCCTATTAACTAGGAATCACAGTTGTGAATCACAGTTGTTGGGTTGATCGAGTTAGTAGGTTTCTGTTATTATTATCTAGCTTATTTTTCTGAGAAGCAGTTGTGATGTAAGGCTATTTAAAGCCAACTATTCTTCAATTCTAAACTGTGAGTGAAGATACAGTTTTAGTTTACTTGCTAATTTTATTCTGATAATCAACAATTGGTATCAGAGCAGGTTATAGGATTTATTCGTGAGAGACAAGAAACTGCAGTTTCTTAAAGAGAGTTAAACACAGAGAGTTTTAAACACACAGAGAGTGCAGCATCAACAATTGTTGTAAGTTGTTTTATTTCCAACAATATGGTTAGCCTTATTATTATTTGAAGCAGCAGTTTTCTGTAAACATTTGAAATGGCATTTGAGGGAAACACTAGTGGATTTGTTCAACCAGCAATTCCAAGGCTTAATGGTTATTATAATCATTGGAGTATGTTGATGGAGAATTTTCTAAGATCAAAGGAATATTGGGGACTCATTGAGGAAGGAATTCCAGAAGCAAGAGAGGGCACAGATCTGACTGAGGCACAGTCGAAGGCAATATCAGACTTGAAGCTGAAAGATCTGAAGGCAAAGAATTTCTTATTTCAAGCAATAGACCGGATTGTTTTTGAGACTCTTCTCAAGAAGGACACTGCTAAAAACATATGGGACTCCTTAAAGAAGAAGTATCAAGGCACCACTAGAGTTAAACGTGCTCAGTTGCAAGCTCTTCATAAAGAGTTTGAAATGCTACACATGAAAGTTGGAGAATCTATTGATGAGTACTTTGCAAGGACATTAACTATTGCAAATCAAATGAAAATGCATGGCAAAAAACTAGAAGATGTGACAGTCATAGAGAAAATCCTACACTATATGACTTCTAAGTTTGATTATGTGGTATGTTCAATAGAAGAATCTAATGACATTGATATTATGTCAGTAGATGAGCTGCAAAGTTCACTATTAGTGCATGAATAACGCATGTCTAAACACATTGAGAAAGAACAAGCTCTTAATGTGACTCATGCTGGAAATTTCTTTGGAAGAGGTAGAGGTCGTGGAAGCTTTAGAGGAAGAGGACGAGGACGTGGTCGTGGCACTGGAGAAGGAATCTTTGACAAGGCATTTATTGAATGCTACAATTGCCATAAGATTGGTCACTTTCAATGGGAATGTCCTTATAAAAGAGCAGAAAAAGCAAACTTTGCTGAAATAAAAGAAAAGGAAGAGATGTTGTTGATGGCTTACACAGAGAACAACCTAGCTGGAAATGGAGCAATGTGGTACCTTGATTCTGGATGCAGCAATCACATGACAAAAAACAAAAGTCTTTTTCTATGACTTGAATGAAAATTTTCAAGAAAAGGTCAAGCTTGGAAATGATTCTAGCATGAGTGTTATAGGAAAAGGATTTGTTAAAATGCTGATGAACAAGAAGATGCAGAATGTAAGTGATGTGTTTTATATACCAGAACTTAAAAGCAATCTGATCAGCCTAGTACAATTGCAAGAAACAGGTTGTTCAATTATGTTCCAGAAAGGAACCTATGAATGTCAAAAATCATCTCTTCCTTTCTCTCCCACTCTAAGTAAGCTTTAGGGTCAGATTTTCCCTTAAATGCATAGGAGGAATTTTGATGATTTGGGTGATTTAGGGTCAAATAACAAACTCCTATCGTAACAAGTAATGGTGGTAATAGCTCTCCAAGGTTCTGCTCCGTGAGTTTGGCCTCTGTCCACTGTTTACTTTCTTCCTTGCTTAGATCTGTCGGCACTTGTTCAGTTTCGTGGTTATGGCCAACAAAAATTCCCACAAAAAGACGAAACCTAAGTCCCACAAACTCAAACCGCAAGCCTTAATTAACAATTCTGTTCTTGAATTAAAGGCTCCATCTCCATCCCGCAATGTTCCCCCAAATTCAAATTCACCTTTAGATGGGTCTTCGGTGGAGCACAAAAATCCATCTTTAGATGGGTCCCTTGAAGCCAATTGTGCCAAAGTGAAAGCTTTGTCTTCGGTGGAGCACCTAATAAACCCTTTAGATGGGTCCCTCGACGGCGATTGTTCTGAAGATGGAGAGTTTGAAGAAGAACAACTTGACTTCTCTTGTTCTGAGGAAGAATACGCAACATCTCCTCCCCCACCATCTTCTCCGGCTCCGGCCATTTTAGAACCGCCGTTTTCTCCGGCTCCGGTTGTTCTAGAACCACCAGTCCCTATAAGTTACACTTCTACTCCGTCCAGATCTGTTAAACCAGGTAACCCTTCTGTTCCCCCACCTGTTAATGGTAAATGGAGAGATTTATTCTCTACAAACAGAAATATTTTTTCTTCACCGAAGCTCACACATTTCTCAGCCTTACATGATATTTCGTCCTGTCCATTTTTAATTGAAGATCTAGATCACTCATGTGATGACTGGAAATTGTGTGCAATTGGTTATGTTTCTGGCAAATTTCCTGGTTATAGAGCTTTGAATAGCATCATTGAGAATGTATGGAAATGTGCAGCCACACTGAGCATGCATGAATCGGGTTGGCTTGTATATAAATTTCAAAGTGAAGAAGATAAGTGGTCTGTGCTGGGTAAAGGGCCATACTTAGTATATGGTAGGCCATTAATCTTGCGTTCAATGTCTGAGTACTTTAATTTTTCATCTTCTGAGATGTCTCAAGTTCCGGTCTGGATCCAGTTCCCCTACCTGCCTTTAAAATGCTGGACACCTTTATGCTTATCCAAGCTAGCAAGCGTGCTGGGTAAACCTTTACAGTGTGACAAATTTACTGCCACCAAGGAAAGGATATCATGCGCATGGGTTCTAGTTGAAGTTGACCTCCTAGCTGATCTTAGATCCTCCATCAACGTCTCCCTGCCTAATGGAAACTCATTTATTCAAAAGGTTATCTATGAGACTCTACCAAAGTTTTGCAAGCACTGTAAAGTGCTAGGCCACTCCACTGGAACATGTTCCAAAGGTAAGGAAGAGGTCAAAAAGTTTGTGAAAGCCGGCCCTGGAGCTACCAAAAGCAATGACAAAGACAAGGGAAATGACTCCACTCACAACCTTGCTGCTGCAACGTGGACCATTGGTGTCACAAACGTTGATAAGGCTGCCTCTTCAAGTGCAGCTCCCAAAGGCAAAGACAAAGACAGTAGAAATGACTCCACTCATCTCCACCTAGCTGCTGCAACGTGCTCCAATGAAGAGCTCCTGGCTGCTGCAACGTGCTCCAATAAAGAGCTCTTGGCTGCTGCAGCGTGCTCCAATGAGACCGCTGTCCCTGCTTGTGCAGCTACAAAAGCAAATGTGAAAGTCAAAGAAATGGTCTCCACTTGTCTCAACCTGGTGGATGAAGCTCTTGTGGATATCCCATCTGTTGTTGCTCCCACGGTACAAGTTCCAAGTGTTGCTCCTTCTCCAGTTGATATCTCTAAACCTGTTGTTCCCACTCATCCCCCAACGTCTTGTGCAACTCATCTTTCTCCAGTTGATGCCTCTGAACCCATGGCTCCCACTCATCCCCCAGCGTCTAGTGCAGATAAGAATGGTCAGCTATGCTCCTAAGTCACGGCTGTTGGTTCAGAAGAGTGGTATATTGTGGGTAAAAGGAGGCACAAATCAGGGAACAATAAACAGTCATCTCCTCCTTTGCATGCTGAAGGTAACCAGCCTGTTGCAAACAATGCTACAGGTAACCAGCAAGCAAGACAACAGGTTTCCAAGGAGAAAGCTCCTGCTTGCTCAGTTGACATAGTTGGGACAAAGACTCTTCAGCGTCCACGTTCAGGTGTGCTCACCAGGAGCTCGTTTCATAAGACTTCCAATACAGTTGCTGGCATTAGTGGGGTTCCTCCCACCCTCCCCCAACCATGATTATCCATTGCTGGAATGTGAGAGGGCTGAACAGCCCTCTCAAGCAGCATGAGGTCGCTGGCCTCATGAAGAGTAAGAAGATTGACGTATATGGTCTTCTAGAGACTAAGCTGTCTATGTCTAAAGTTAAATGCATGCATACTTTTTAGTTAAAGGCTTGGAAGTTTGTTTGCAACGCTGAATCTGCAGCCTATGCACGTATAATTGTGTTTTGGAATCCTGAAACAGTTAAAGTTGATATGCTTCACTTCTCTGCCCAAGGGATTCACGTTATGGTCACAAGCTTGGTGCAACAATTCTATTTTACAGCTACCTTCATATATGGTTTTAATACCATTACTGCCAGGAGAGATCTGTGGGAGGACTTAAGAAGATGGGGTCCGGATGCTCCATGGCTGCTTCTTGGTGACTTCAACTCTATCCTCTCTCAAGAAGACAAGCATAACAGGGAGCCAGTTTCCACCTATGAAACCACTGACTTCAGGAATTGTTGTTCTGATCTTGGGATAGCTGACCTGAACTCTACGGGCTCCCATTTTACATGGACAAATGGTAATATCTGGACAAAAATAGATAGAGTTATGGCAAACAACCAATGGTTCAATTTACAGCAACGGGCTCATGTAAACTTTGGAAACCCGGGAGCCTTCTCAGACCACTCACCTTCTACTGTCCAGTTGGGTTTACATGAACTTTATGGCAAAAGAAACTTCAAATTCTTTAACATGTGGGCTGCTCATCCACAGTTCTTGGAAACCATCTCCCAGCATTGGTCTCTAGATATTTACGGGTCTCACATGTATATTCTATGCAATAAACTCAAGCACTTAAAGGGAAGGCTGAAAACCTTGAACAATCTCCACTTTAGTCACATTTCAGAGAGAGTTGCAAGAGCAGGGAAAGAAC
>Ga0325403_1001654_pt1 | contig 18860 bp, 12 predicted proteins | sample PopdelMetagenome_19_FD_205665 | JGI IMG/M metagenome (GOLD analysis project Ga0325403, IMG submission 205665) | Populus deltoides microbial communities from Bellville, Georgia, United States - Xylem-PdKOR-R4 | ecosystem: Host-associated > Plants > Phyllosphere > Stem > Wood/Secondary xylem...
ATAACCCTGGTCATTCAACCTAACCTATGACCTAAGACATGATGGGGGTCGACTCCCGGGCTGGGTTTTAAAACCATGATAAAAAATATAAGCATAAGATATGATATGAAAATTCAATGAAATTAAACAATAAAAGATGAAATTGCAAAAAAAAAAAAACAATTAATCAAGAAGAGAACTCAAAATAAAAGAAATTGCAATCATAAGAACGAGGTTCAAATTCAATAAAAAATAGAATTAAAATCAAATGATTAGGGGTTAAATCAAAAAGTAAAATCCAATAAAAAAAGATTAAAAGCAAAATAAATAAGAATCAAAAGAATGAGGATCAAATTTGGTAAAAAAAACATAAAAAATCAAATGTTAATAGATGAAATTGAAAAATTATAAATCACATTCGATACAATTAAACGATTGAGGACCACTTTGTAATTTTTCAAGGCCAACACACATTTTGAGGCGAAGGAGAGAGAGAAAGATGGGGGAGGAGAAATATTATTGTCAGAGCTCCTCTGTGTCATGGAGGCCAACACGCGCCGGCCCACCGTGTAGAGGGTGGCGTGATGTTTTGGATTCCACCGTGAAAGGCTACCAACAGTCATTAGGAGGCGTCGTATGTGTCGTCCAAAAGGTGTAGAGTGCTTTCCACTTGATAGCGCGTGCTCTACATACACCAACCATTTTTTTTATTATAAAAAGACTAGAACACCCCACTAAATAATTTCAAGAAAACCGAGGTTAAAAAACCTAATTAGGCAAAAAAACATTGATCCTAAGGGTTATATGTTATTTACATTGTACAAAAAATATGAAAAATCTAAAAACACGCTCAGAAATTAGCTGTGTTTTTCTTTTTAAAGGTATGGGAGTAATTACATTGTGTTCTGGAGCTTGTTCTCACATCCTTTTTTCAGGCTGAATTGTTGCTTACGTCTGAACAAAAGTCACAGGTTGATTGGACGGGTCATCATCAAAGATAGTTTTTAGTGTTTGCTTGAGCAAGCTAGCGATGCAGACCATGTTAATCTTCAGGAAGTCCAGTTCCTCTTGGAAGTGGGCATCAGAATGAATATGTTCTTCATCTTCCATTTTTCTTTGTCAAAGTCAGGTATTGTAAACTTTGTGAATTTGAGCTTTTTTTAGGACCTATATTTCAACTTGTATATACACTCATGACATTTAAGACCCCAAAGCATGAATGCTTATAGATGCAAGTGTATGTACATGTACATTGAATAAGGATTAACATGTTCAAAGAACTAATCTATAACTTTTTTGTTGAATACGAGCGAAAATTTGTAGTTTGATGAATCTGAAAAGATGTTTTCAAAGTCTTCATCTTGGTTAAATCTCATACACATTGGAGATTACAAAACAAAAAGGTGGGTCTCAGCCCTTTCCATTCAAAAAAAGATAAAAGGGTTTTTATGTGCGATAATTTACTGGCCTTAGTCTTTGGACAATTCCCCCCAACTAGTTACAACATCTCATATTCTTGCTCGTATTAAAAATATTATGGTTTTAGCTCAACAAATCTTACGAAGTTCAAGATTATTGATCAGGTTTGCCTTGATGCAAAATGAATTATTATGGAGTCCATATCCTAAAGGTAGGTTCTAAGCCACTATACAAAGGGTAAGCTCATTACCTAGTCTCAAAGGGTTTATGATCTATCTAGTGACCACTTTTCATGAAGATAATATAGAAGTTTATAACAAATGGTCGGGGAATAGTATGACCGTCATTACAAAGTAAACACTCAACTCATAATAAGATGTTTTACGAATTTGAACCCCGACTGAAAGTCGTAAGGGAGACCGCTACTCCCTGTCTAACCCAGAATTATGTTTATTCTCAAAATTAAAATGCATAAAGGCATTAATCTATACTTGATGTACTTGTGCATGAGTAGTAAGTAAAAAAAAATTACAAGCTAAAATTAAATGATAGAGACCAATAAAAATAACAAAAGCAAACAATCAAATAAAAAAAGCTCAGTCCAACCAGACAAGTCCTCAGTGGAGTCTTCATCCTGTCATGACATGCATGACATCGAATGACAGAGTTGTCTCCTAGATTAAAGGGTGTTTGGGTTTAATCATAAAGTTATGATTTGAGAGAGTTATCACCTAGTATCATGGTCACTAAGAAACCTTTGGTCTGTAAGAGCCTGGGTAAGGGGACTAGTTGTGTAAGGAAAAGACGCATCACCCCAATGCACCCTACCTAAAGTAAGATGCATTATTGATTGATTGTTATTCTAAGTCATGTTTCAATCTGTTGGTATTGTCTAAGGTTCAAGGCGTATCTCCATTCATAAGGAAGTCTTCACCTTATCGGGTTTAAATCTTAATCATATTGAGGCCCTAATTTTAGCCTCACATTTATTTCCTAGATACAGCTAATTTCTAATGTTTATTGCTATTAATTCATTTAATTTAATACTATAAGTATACATCATGTTGTAAAATTCATACCCTGAATATAAATTAAACAAATTAATTTTTGTGGTATTTTTAAGATTTTAGCCAAATTTTAATGGATAATTATAAACTGATTATGATATGTATTTTGTATTTTTAAAACATAATAAAAATACATTTTTGTTTTTTTAGAAAATATGCATGAAAAACTTTTAAAATTTAGCCGTATGCAATTAAAACATTTGGTTAATTAATTTTTTTTATCTTTTTTTTCTTTTTTTACATATATTGAACATAAGATAAAAAAGTGATGAAGAGAAAATGCAACATGCTCAGACATTCTCTGATTTACTATATTTTTTACTCACACACCCTACAATTACGTGTTTACAAACCATCAAAATTCAAAATTTAACAATAATTTAAACACACACAATAAACATTTAAGATTTCAAAAATTGATCATCTAAAGGTTGAAATAATTTGGAGAAGTTGTTGGAAATTCATAAACCAAGCTGAAAAGCTTTCGAAAGTGGTTAAACAGCCATGACGTGTTTACCCACGTGCCATTACCACTGGCAGCATATAGCCCATGTGCTGTCATCGGTGAGGCAAATAAAAAAATGGATCTAGAGCATCTTCTTCTTCTTTTTCTTCCTATACTGGTGATGAGAGTCATTTATCACTTGTAAAAACATTAAACCACACAACAAAGCTTTGGTTTCATTTCCTCCTCTCTCTCTCTCTCTATAAATCTATTTCTCTTTCCTGTTACTAGTCATTGATATTGTTATTGATGATTGGATCATTATGGTTTTCATAACAAAACTCAACATTAGTGGTGGACAAACAAAGAAGAAAAGTCTATGTTTATGGGTTGCTATCATCAGTAGATGAGTTGGGGTACGTTGTAGTGGATGTCAATGATATGGGTTGTCGATTTTAGGTGAAACGGAGGAGAGGAGGATGATGATATTGGAGGTAGAAAGTTGGTTTAGTTGCAACCGGGTTAATGAGTTTCCTTCATAGTGGTGGTGGAGGTTGCGTTGCTATTGTGGTGGCTGAGAAGGTCACAATGTTGTGAAGAAAGGTAATAGACGCAGGGCTAAGATGGGGGAACAATTAAGTTCTTCAATGAGAAAAGAAGAACCAGGTTGTCTAGTGGTGGTTCTGTTGTCAACGTGGTAGGTGGTGAAAAGACATTGAAAAAGGTCAGGAAAAGTGGTATTAAGGTTGGACTAGGGCTAGGTTTGATTAGTGTCTTTTACAGTGAAGATGGAGGCAAGAAAATGCCAACTTGTGGTGGTGAGGATGGGTGGTAAATTGTCACTAAGCGGTTGGTTGTCTTGGTTAGAAAAGAAAGGTATGGTTTTATAGAAGAGAATTTGGGGGTTATTCATGGTTGAGAAGAAGACTAGAAAAATCTTGGACAATGAAGTCTTTGGGTGGTTAGAGTAGAGAAGATGAAGGGACATGAGAGAAAGAAGGTTCTTTTTTATATGGTAGTGATGATTGGTGTTGTAATTTGTGTGGGAGAGAATATCTCTCTTTTTTTCTAGTTTTTTTCAGTGGTTTCCCTATGTTAAGTTTTTTTTCCCCTCTTCTGTGTGAGATTCCTTCACCATTTTATAGGTAAATTTTTTTGTCTCTTTTCTCTAAATTGCTTGGTGACTTAGCAAATCAAATTCAATTTAGTCCGTCATTTTTTTCTTTGCACTTTTGGTCCCCTTGTCCATATATTTTTTATGTTTTCTTATTTTTTATATTTTGATTTTTTTTAAAAGGCAACATCAATGTTGACTAATGAGAATAATTAATCAATGATTTTGAAATGTACGCTTTAATAGTTGAACGCGTTGAAAACAAAATTTTGAATTCTTTTGAAAAGACGTTGAAAATGACGCAAATACATCGTAAACATATTTTTCTAATTTCTTTGTATCTTGAAAATATTTAGAAAAACATATGGTCAAAAATTGGGTTATGATAGTTGGTGTGAAATCATTCCTTCTAGAAATGATATTGAAATTATTGGTCCAATAAGCATTTTCCATTAAGGTAGAAAAAGTGGTCAGACCCAAATTCTCTAGATATATCATATATTCCATATATATGCCTTGAATACATAACTTGAAATCTTCTTTCTTATAAAAACCCTCCAACATATCTAGGATATGATCTTGAAATTGTTCAATTTACTACAACAAAATCTCTTTAGAGCTTTCTTATCCTAGTTCAAACATTTTCACTCTTTCATGGCGGAGAAAAACATTTTAGTAAATAATTTGCATGTACTTGCCCATGTCTATACAAAATAATGAGCTATATTCGCATACTAGGTGTATGTTTTCTTAATCAAAGACTTGGAAAATTCCTTCAACTTCAAATCATCATCTAGGCTATAAACACTAGGTTCTTCATAAACTTTATAATATGCTTACCAACGTTCCTTTACTTGCCATTGAAAACCTTAAAATTAGGATTGACATAGTCTTTTAGTTAAGGTCCCATGAAAATAAAGGTTGGATAAGGAAGTTTACGATCAAACTTGCTTGTAGATTTTGCTATTTTTTACTCAAATTTTTCTTTTAAATCCTCTTTTGTAAGATAGCGTTGTTGATCATTAAAAACCAATATTGTGGGTTGTTTAATGGTTATGAATGGATGCACAATGAATTTTTAGTGAGGGGATGTCCTCCCTATCATTCAACTGATCATGTAGGGTAGGGTAGTCATAGGAATCAACTAGATGATGTTATTGAATTCTTGTTTAAATGTCATGTTTTTATCTCGAGACACCTTAAAGACTTGTTGTTGTTCACCTTGTAGCTTGGCCTAGGTGTTTTAAAAAATCTTTAGGTTATCAACCATGGCTTTGAGACCTAGTTAAAAGGCAAACACAATAAGGACCTCAGTAGTGGATCGAGGTAGGCCACCTTTTGAAAGTGTTGGAAGTTTGCTATACTAATTTAAAAAGTTTAAGGGTTATCACTATATTTAACATTGAGAAAGTTGGTGTTATCACCATTGCTGTTAGAGCTAAGTAAGTTTCTGTTGTCATTATACACAAATATGTTGCTTATAGGTTTAATAGTCTTCTTTATCATCTTGGAAGGGGTTATTATTATTTTATAATCATTAATTCTCTAGTTGAATCACCAAAATATATATAAGGATTATTGAGTGCAAATCAAACAATTCATTAACTAGGCAATCTAAATACCAATAACTAATGTTGTTTGTTGTAAAAGCATTAGTCCGTTAATAAAAAAAAAACAGATACAAGAAGAAAGAAATGTGAGAGGAAGAGTATGAAATACTAGCATGGCATAAGTTTGAGTGGCAAACATATGAGTGACAAGTAGTTTGGGTGGAAGACAATTGAGTAGTTAGTAGTTTGAGTGGCTTGCAATTGAATGGCAAGTAGTTTGGGTTTTATCAGTTAAGAAGTTTATGTTTACCTTTTATTAATGGTGTGGGATTCGTACATATAGTGAGAAAAAAAAAAGATCTTTTAATCCTAGTATTGCACCATGTCACCCTTGATTAGATGGTTATATTTAAGTTAGAAGGAAAATATACATTTTTTTAGCTAAATTCCTTCAACTTACTAGCAAAAGCTAAAAAAAGTAATAATTAGGTCTTCCTTTAACAATCATCTCAGCTTCCGCTAAAACAATATCCCCAATATATCTCAAAGACAAGGTATGAATGCTAGCCTTTCCATGATATCCAATTCATCATTGTATGCCCTAAGTCCCATGATAAACGAATCTCGTTGACCCATTTATTATATAGATTGGATCATGTCAAATGAAAACAAACTTTGATTAGTACATAATAAATTAAAATACTTAAATTAATTTTAAGGATAAATCAGTAGTGGAATTATGTAGATGGTTTTTTAGAAGAAACCAAATTTTATAAAGATAAGTTTAATGAAATAATGAAAGCCATGATCTTTTTTAATAAGATTGTTGAGGTCTTTCTTTTGATCAAGGATTGTACATTCTTAAGAAGTGAGATAAAATTAATTTAGATGAAGAAGAGATGGCAAATGGTGACCATAAAGTACAAACTAAAAGGGACGAGGGATGAGAAAATCAGTCTTAGTAAGTAAAGCTAAAACTAAGTGGTTTTAGTTTAGACAATTTTTTTAAAAAAGTTATTTTGCATGTAAAACCTAGTTGGTTAGTTCAAATGGGTTTTATGGATTAAAAAAAAAAAACTTTGCTAATTCATCTAGATCACACCAAGTTATATTCTTAATTGATTTTTTTTAAAAAAAATTGATTGAATAAATATCCAATATATCTATTCTCTTATCAGATTAACTTATCTGATCTGATGTTAATAACATAGCTAAAAATAATAATAAGTTACTAATAAAAGGATTAAACCCCTTGTTTGGTTACCCCCATACACTAATTTTCTAAACTATGCTACATTACGGGTTGGACCATAAATCTCTTGAATGTAAAATATATTCAGGTTAAAAGGAAATCTTTGACATTGTTATTAAATTTAGCCTGACAAGTTAACTTTGAAATCTCCCAACTCGATTTCTTTTCTAGATCAGGTTTTAAATTAAAACGTTTAGGGATTACCCTGACATGAGCCAATCAAATTGGTGGGTCCCAATGCAACCTGAATGACTCGTAAAGACATGGTATGATTTAAAAAAAATATTCAAGAAGATATTTTTTAAAATATTAAGATGACGATATATTGGATCAACCTAGGCTTCGTTGCTTAACCTACCAAACCCGTGACCCTGATCATGAACTCCAATAAGCTTAATAATTTTGTTTCGATTTGCTTTCTATGAAGTTATCACAGTCTTAAAAAAATTCCTATTATTTGGCTAGTACTCAATTTTGTGAGAATCTATTTTAAAATCAACCAAATATTAAATAATAAAATTGAAAAAAGACACTTACAAAAAAATAAAAGAAGAAAAAACAAGAACCTGTTTGCACTCTTAATTTTAATAGTATTGTAACGTCCTAAACTTTTAGTGCTACTTTCATCTTTATGATTGTCATATATGTGAAAAATTAGGGACACACACACACAGAGGACATCATCAAGTGCACCTTCCAATAATTTTATCCATAAGTATATTGATATACAATTTATACTCGCACATTAGTGCAGTTACAATACCTTATAAATTACATGTATAAATTTGTTTGCAATATAATTGTTAGATAATACAAAGACTTACCCAATATAAAGGGTCAGGTAGCTAGATAACCCTTTCTATGATAACTAAGAAACACACAAGATCACACAAATTACCATAAAGGTAATAGCTCGCAATTCTAAAAGCTTTCGAGCCTTGAAATTATTTGAAAAACAAAGTAATTTTTTTCATCTAGATTTCTTCAGTAATCCTTAAATTTCTTTTTAATATCATGTTTAGGATCAATTTAGGCCATCATTAATTCTACCAAAATCTTGACAGAGTTTCCCCTTAAAAGTAACATTTCCAAAAATTCAACCCGCAGAAGAACTCATCTCATTTTAATAATTATGATTTAGTTCAACCATCCTAGACCATCAACCCACACAATACAAGGATAGCTTCAAGGCTACTCCCATCACATAAATTATCATCTTTCCATCAATAAATCATATCATTTTCAAACATTATATTTAACTCATACCTATATGGATACAATATTTAAACATAAAATTCTCATAATGCAATTAAAAATTATCGATTAAGTATATTGTACTGGATTCAATTACTTAAAAAAATACTACCAATTTGATTACATGACATAATAGGTAATTTCAATTTACACTTACATATTCATTACCTACAGTTAAAGACTAAAATAAACAAGCAGAACTACTACTCTTGCTAAGTTTGTGAAGATCCTGAAATGAACATCCATCATCATAAATACACATCATAATTACAAATATTAAAGATTAAATAATACTTTCAAAATTCTATCCTTAAACTTCATTCTAAATAGAATATTGACACGATCAAAAGATTGATATCTTATCCCACGTGTAGGAGTGTCGAATAATAAATAACCCGGCAAGACCGAGGTCGAACCACAGGGAGGTTAACTGTATAAACTACAAATAAAGAAATAGATAATAACAGAAAAATAGTTGAAAAGAGCTTTGAGATGTGATATTGATGTAAGGATTTAAACAAATATAAAACAAATGTCAAGGTTAAAGAATCCACTAATGGTATTTCAAATAAGTATAGTATAAACTCTTTTTATTACTCAACTGAAAACCACACATAAAGGAGGTTCCAAACGAATTATAAATTGTTAACATAATTATATTAGTTATCTTATTCGAATAATATTAATACTTGTAAATGTTGTTAGGTATTCATGATGTTAATTTATGTTAACAACAAATTAAGTTCGTTTCATAGCACAAGTGTCGGTTATACCATACAGTTGGGCTACAAAAGTGTCAAGTATTTGTTGTACCAAGGGTTATACAATATAAATCTAGATTAACCATTTAACAAGCAAAGTATTAAGAGTGAATAAGATAACAAATACAAAACATGTTAGTATCAAACATTAAAGTCCATGTTGAGTTTATTCTATACTTATTCTTACACCATTAGTATAACCTTTTCACCTTGACATAATAAACTTAGCTGAACATTATGAATAAGAGAAACATAAATAAATAAATGAGAACATAATTATATAAGTATAGTAAAGGAAATGAAAGGCATAAACAAGATATTAATGAAACTATAACATGAAATAAAACTAGAACATTAAAACACAAAGAAAGAAAGCAAGTAAGAAAATGATTTTGATCTGAAAACCAAGATGCCTAAATGCATGGCAACTGCCTCCTTTTATAGGCCAAAATTCAGAACTATTGATTTGATGACTAATTGTTGAGTGAATGGCTACCTCTTGACTTGGTAACAATCCTTATCTTCTTGTCTGCAAAACATGTCATTAATAACATCAGCATTTGAACAGATAGTCTTCATGAAAGTTCTGGGAAATTGTCTCAACTTTCCAACAAAAGAAAAATCAGCGCATTTGGACTTCTAGAACTTGAGTTATGGGTTGAACACTAAATAGTGTACGGGTTGCAGGAGAGATTCCGACTTCTCCGTTGTTGCTACCATTTGAACTCGAAAATGACACTTTTAAATCTTAGACTCTCATGAAAGGTTTAGGCCTATGTCTTAGCTTTTCATACATATAAACCAGACGTAAATCAAAATTCTACAACTCTAGTTATGATCCAATAACCGAATGGTGTTTCAGTTTGGACTAAACCAGCATCTTTTTTCTAAGCTTAGCCCTCTCTTTGTCTTCTCAATTTCAGTAGTTAAACTCATCAATCAATCCTTTGATTTATGTGATAGGCTTGCATTTAAGATGAACATTTACCATAAATTAACAATATCTTATATTATTAGACATGTTATTATAAAACATGTTCTAGTTAAGGAGTTATTGATACTTCAAGTGAAAAATGATGATATAAAATCTTGATAAAAATGCACTTTTAAGTACTAATCAAATACAATCTTCCTTATAACAATCATAATTACAAATATTAAAGATTAAATAATACTTGCAAAATTCTATCCTTAAACTTCATTATAAATAGAATACAATCTTCCTTATAATAATTAACTTATTCATGCCGTGACATTTATAAGAATGACATACAAACTTGGTTAACTACAAGTTATTAATGTTCTCCGCCATCTATACAAAGATGTTAATATAATCTTCATAACACTTTTACTTGTATTTTCATATCTTTTTATTTCAATAAACACACACATTTAAAGAATTTTTAGTTACATAATTTTATAACATTCTAAAAGTGGCATAAGGTGTCAGGCTCTTTTTTTTTACCTGTAGATACTTAGCCACTCCTATTGCCTCCCCTGCATTAACAAGGTCAAAGTTATCATAACTAATGAGTTCATCATAAGAATCCTATTTGAATTCATATATTCAGCTTAATTAAAGGAAATTCACATTGTTATGCACATTATGAGAAGTTCAAATCTTGTACCTATTCAAAACATGTTCATCCATTCATATGAAATATATAGCCCTAAGTTAAACACATAAACTAACAAACAACCCTTAACCTTTTCGCATCTAGAACCTCTTTACATTGTATTATCTTTCACTTTTAGCCATCACCGTCTAGTTTTCCTTCTCGTGTAAGACTATCAAAATTAACATTCTGACTTTTAGTTATTTTCTTCTCTTTAACACTTTCTCTCAAAGAACATGTAAAGAGAAACATATGCAAACCAATCCTTGAAAGTGTTAAAGGGGTTTGAGTGAAGATTTAACACAAAAAACAAAACAAATTAAAGGGATAATAGAAGAGGAAGCTTGCGGCAGCAGAAGGAAGATGTTGCGATGTCGCGGTCACACAAATTAATTACCTTAGCTTAAAACACAACACACAAGATAGTATAAAGCAAGTAAGGGGTCGATCCCACAAGGAAGATTTAGTTCAAATTTTTATGCTATATGTTATGCAATTTTGGGGGGGGGTTTGATTTATGATGATCTAAACTATGGAAGAAATTAAACTAGCAAACAAAATCAATTGAAACCGAAATTTATCAAGAAAACAAACCTTGGTCGCAAGCACACATCCACCAATGGAAATTAGAACTGATCCTTGAAACAAAACTTCAATTTATATTCTGAATTTTTATCTTTTCATAACGTTGGTTAATTAACAGATCCGCCGTATAACTAACCCTAACCAATAAACAATCACAATGTCCGCATTAATGATTTAGTTCAATGGCAACCCTAAGAATTAGATAAATTGATTGATCTCTTGACAATTAAGCTGTCTGCAGCTTGTGTTCCTTTGTTTGAGTGTTCTCTCTAAGTTTAATAGCGTTGTTCTGCCACAATTATCAAGCTTAGTTGCTTCACAAGTTCATATATCACAACTCCGGTTTTGATATCAAATTTAGCAATAGATTGTTCACAATAATAACTTAGAATCCGGTCTAGCAATTATCAACAACAATCATAGAAAATATGCATAGGAAAACAATCATACTCATTCATAATATAAACTGAAAATAAAAGGAATAATAAATCTCACGGTTCTTGAAATCCGAAGGTTTGTTGTGTCCTTGCAACCAAGAAAACGAGCTTAGTCTTGCATATCTATGGAACAACTACTCTTAAAGATAGAAAAACACATTATTTCTGGTTTGTAGAGAGGAGAGTTTGTGTTTATTCACTTCTGGCTGCTGCCCCCTTTCTGCCCTCTTTCCTTCATCTCTTTCTTTTTATATGTTAAGAAACCCTAGTCCCTATTTTACAAAATAGTCCTCCCTTAAGTTGACAGTTTATATTTAAGTACTTCAATAACTATTTTCCTTAAAAGGAGAAATAGTCTTGCATTAAATCTTCAAGCTTTAGCTTAGAGGAGCTAAATTGCTGAAATAAAAACTTGGATGCCGGTTTAGATGCTTCGAAACGTAATTTGGACATGTTCCTTCACGAAACCTGTTTGCTGGCAGAATTCAGCTGTCATCTTTTAAAATTAATATCTCCATCATATGACATCATTGTTTACTATAATTTGGAGCGTTTATAGGCCTTTGAGTCAGGAATCCACCAAAATTGAGTTTGCATCAATTGGACTTCTGCAGCTCCAGATATTGAATTTTGAATGGCCAAAGGTCAACATTGGCAGAATGCGAGATTTGACTTTGCAGGATGTGATTTCCATGATCTTTCTCCTTTTATTTTTCTTGCATTAAATTTCCAGAAAGGTATGGATGTTGGCGTTTTAGTGCCACTAGAATCACTTCATTTCGACCTCTAGAACTCACGCTCTGCACAAAACATCAACTAAAACTCAAATCTGCCAATTACCTCCAATTTACTCCTTTTTGCATCTTTCATCCAAAAGTACCTTCAAAACATAAAATAAGAAATATTAAGGCATTTTATATATATAACATAGGCTAAACACTAGTTAAATATGAGTGAAACTATCAAATAATATGGTTGCATCAAATACCCCCACACTTAGCTCTTGCTCGTCCTCGAGAAAGGATAAATAAAATCAAATTGACAATAACTATGATCAATCTCTTAATTCCCCATCAATGTCCAAGAATATATGCATTATAAACCAGAATACAATCAAGAAGAATAAAGAGTATAAATTTTCATGAATTCATTTACATGCAAACTTCAAAACTCAATTAATCATCGGGATTCAAATGAATTCTATGTCATGCCAAAGTGATAGGTCCTCTCATTGATATACACTCCATCACTCACGTGTTTAGGGCTTATGTGTTTAAATCTCTCAAATTCAATCAATGAATATGTTCTACCATAAGCTTGCTCATCAATCCCATCTCCATTACTAACATATTACAAGCAATGTATAGATCAAAAGGTCTTATTTTTTGGATGTTATGGGGCTTAGGTTAAGGTGAGGTAAAAGAGAGTAAAAGAAAATGTTCAAACCAAAAAAAGTAGAGTATTCTAAAAAATGATATTTCAAACAAAATATTTCATTAAAGCACATAAATTTTTCATATTTAATCACCAATGCTTAACTTCTTTTGATTTCAAGTTCTTTTAACATAAAATCTTAAGAACATTAAGGAACATTTTTTTTCTTTTTTCCTTGTTTTTTTTCTTTTTTACCTTTGGCAACTTTGCCCATGTTTTCATCAAGCATCACTTCTTCTTTCTTTTCATATAATTTCCAACCATAATTCCATGGGATATCACAAGTATATGATTTACTAATCCTTGGCCAGGGGAAAAGAAAAACATATAAAAAGTTAAGGCTTATACACGGATAAAGCAAAGAAAAGATAAACAAGCTCAAAAAGGGTTTACTGAGGATAATTTGCTTTAGGTTGGCTTTTTGGCTAAAGTGGTTAAAATTTCTAATGTCTTTATCATCTTCATGTATACATGTAATGTGAATATAATCTCAACAAGATATGAAGCAAGTTCTAGAGATACATATCATTGAAAGAATGCACAATCAAAGAATATAATGTTGAAGGATCAAAAGCTTGCATTGGTATAACACTATAAAGTTAACATGACATATTCTCAAAGTCAATCCCTAAACCAATTAAACCTTAAAACTTGCATGCACACTCCTTCATTCGATTTATATTTTCATCTATCTCAATTAATTCTCATATATAATACTCACATTCTCATAAACCAATAGGAGTTCAAAAGATCAAACATAGAACTTTGTTTTTATTTTTTTGGAACAACAAAGAAAATCAAAATAAGAAAACCAACATTCTCCCAATAGCCCCACACTTAAAACACAACATTGTCCTCAATGTTGAAATAAAAGAAAAGGAATATAGGAGAATGACAAAAATAAAGTGAAATGCAAAAAATAAAAGATAAGGGAAAAAGAAAGCAAATATGTTTCTTTTCTTTCTGTGCTGGGTTGCCTCCCAGTAAGCGCTTTTGTTTTATGTCATTGGCTCAACATGTTGCATGCTCATTCTTCATAGATTGGTTCAACTAACTCTGCAGAAGCGGTGAGTTCTGTTGTCCAACCTTCATAGAAAGGTTTCAAGCGATGCCCATTGACCTTGAGTACTTTATTGGTTTCTAAACTTGTAATTTCAACTACACCATAAGGAAAAACATTAGAAACAACAAATGGTCCAATCCAACGAGAGCGTAACTTTCCAAAAAAAAGTTTCAAACGCGAATGATAAAGAAGGACTTTGTCTCCAACATGAAACTCCTTTCTTGTAAGCATTCGATCATGAAGACTCTTAGTCTTTTCTTTGTAAATCCTTGCATTCTCGTAAGCATCATTTCGAGTCTCTTCCAACTCTTGCAATTGCAACTTTCTTGCAATCCCAGCAGCATTATAATCCATGTTACATTGTTTAATGGCCCAAAAAGCTTTATGTTCAAGCTCTACCGGTAGATGACATGCTTTCCCGTAAATCATCCTATAAGGTGACATCCCTATAGGTGATTTGTAAGCAGTCTGATAAGCCCAAAGTGCATCACCAAGTCGTAGACTCCAATCTCTCTGGTTAGCTTGCACTGTCTTCTCCAAAATAGATTTGATTTCTCGATTTGAAATTTCAACTTGGTCATTTGTTTGAGGGTGGTAGGCTGTTGAAGTCCAATGTGTCACATCATATTTGCGTAACAATGCTTCCGTTGAACGATTGCAAAAATGAGTGCCACGATCACTAATGATAGCTTTAGGGATTCCAAACCTGTCAAATATGTGAGTCCTGACAAAATCTAAAACAACCTTAGCATCGTTAGTTCGTGTGGCTTTCGCCTCAATCCACTTAGACACATAATCAACAACAAGAAGGATATAAAGATTGCCAAAAGAAGAAGGAAATGGACCCATAAAATCAATACTCAAAACATAAAAAATTTCACTTACAAGAATATTCGTTAAAGGCATTTGATTCTTATGATTGATATTACCTGTTCTTTGGCATTTCTCACATGATTTGCAGAAGTGATATGCATCTTTAAAAATAGAAGGCCAATAGAAACCACTTTCAAGTATCTTATGGGCCGTTTGTTTTGCTCCAAAATGCCCACCACAAGAATGAGAATGACAAAAAGTGAGAATGAAATGAAATTCATCCTATGTTACACATCTCCTTACTACTTGATCCACACAAAATTTCCACAAGTAAGGAGTATCCCAAAAATAATATTTAGTATCAGCTTGTAACTTGTCCTTTTAGGATATAGACAAACCTGGAGGAAATTCTTTGGTGACTAAATAGTTCACCAAATCAGCATATCATGGTCATGTAGAGGAATGTAACACATACAACTGTTCATCAGGGAATGTTTCTTTTATTGTTTCGGTTTGTATATCCTTGGTCCTCAATTGGCTCAAGTGATCAGCCACATGGTTTTCAGCACCTTTTTTGTCTTTGATCTCAAGATCAAATTCTTGCAAAAGCAAGATCTACCTAATCAATCTTGGTTTGGACTCCTTTTTCTTCAAAATATACCTTAAAGCTGCATGGTCAGTAAAAACAATGACTTTTGTACCAAGTAGATATGACCTGAATTTTTCAAGAGCAAACACCATTGCAAAAAGTTCCTTTTCAGTTATATGGTAATTACACTGCGCTCTGTCCAACATGCGAGAAATATAGGCAATAACATGCAAATTCTTCCTTATTATTTGCCCAAGCACATCGTCTACCGCATATTCACTCACATCATACATTATCTCAAAAGGCTCGTCCCAATTTGGTGGTTGGATGATAGGGGCAGATGTGACACGCCTTTTAAGCTCATCATGAGCATCTTTACATGCTTAATCAAACACAAAATCCATTTCTTTGGCTAATAGTTTGCACAAGGGTGCTGTAATCTTTGAGAAATCTTTGATAAAGTGTCGATAGAAACCTGCATGGCCAAGAAAGAACGAATTTCCCTCACGCAGGAGGGGTAAGGCAATGATGAAATAACGTCTATTTTAGCTTTATCAACCTCTAATCCACGTGAAGACACAACATGCCCAAGAACTATTCCTTGTTCTACCGTAAAATAACACTTTTCATAGTTCAAGACAAGGTTAGTTTCAATGCACCTTTTCAAGATCGAAGATAAATTTTCTAGACACTTATCAAAAGAATCACCATATACCATGAAATCATCCATGAAAACCTCAATTATTCTTTCAACATAGTTAGAAAAAAATACTCATCATGCATCTTTGAAAAGTTACGAGTGCATTACAAAGACCAAAGGGCATTCTCCTATATGTATATGTACCAAATGGACATGTAAATGTAGTCTTTTCTTGATCTACAGGATTAATAACAATCTGATTGTATCCACTATATCCATCAAGAAAGCAATAAAAAGACTTACCTGCTAGGCGTTCAAGCATTTGGTCCATGAATGGTAATGGGAAATGATCTTTGCATATAGCAAGATTTAGCTTTCTGTAATCAACACACATTCTCCATCCACTCGAGATGCAAGTAGGAATGAGTTCATCATTTTTGTTTTTCATCAATGTGATTCTGGTCTTCTTGGGCACCACATGGATTGGTGCCTCTTATTTACTGTCCGTGATGGGGTAAATGACACCTGCATTTAACATTTTTAAAATTTCAACTTGCACTACCTCCATCAAAGGCGGGTTCAACCTCCTTTGCATTTCCCTTGTTGGTTTCGCATTGTCCTCCAATAGTACGTGATGCATACACATTGAGGGACTAATGCCTTTGATGTCGGCTAAAATCCATTTAATAGTCGTCTTGTGATCACACAACTTCACAAGTTTTTCCTCTTGCGTATTTGTCAAACCTTTTGCGATGATAACAAGAAGTGTATTGTTGTCGCCTATGAATACATACTTCAAATTATCGGGCAAAGGTTTCAATTCTAGCTCGGGGGTCTGTAAAATAGATGGCAAAAGCTTTTTATGTGAAAGTACTAAATCAACAAAGACATTACCATGGTGAACGGTTTGCAAAGCTTGCAAAGCTGATGCTGATTCGTGCACGTTTTGGAGAACATCTATGTCCCTCTCCATCTCTTCTAACTTGGTAAAATCATAGCCATAGCTCAAAGTTACACTTAATCCATCCTCACAATCAAAATCAAAAACTTGTTGCACACATTTATCAACTTGGTCATAGTATGTGATAGAATAAACATTGTTATAAGGATATTTCATTGCATCATGAAAATTAAATTCAATCTTTTCATCTCCTACTTCCATAGACAAAGTATCCTTACCACAATCAATCTTTGTATTAGCAGTTTTCAAGAATGGTCTCCCAAACAGTATAGGAGTGTTGTTTGATAAATCACAAGAATCATGTTCCATATCAAGAATATAAAAATCACATGGAATAACCAAACTATCAATCTTGATTAGGATATCTTCTATCCCACCAAGTGGATAAACAAAACTGCGATCCGCAAGTTGTATTACAATACTAGTTTTATTCAAAGGCTCAAGACTAAGAGAATCATAAACATGTTTAGGCATAACAATAGTGGATGCACCTAAATCACATAAGGCCCTTTTAAAACTAGCATTACCAATAACACATGGGATAGTAAATGCACCTGGGTCTTTTTGCTTCAAAGGCATATTCTTTTGAACAACAGCAGATACAACTTCACCCATACTTACCGTTTTGTAACCTTTCAATTTGAAAGCTCTCTTGGTAGTACACAACTCCTTCAAGAATTTGGCATACTTGGGAATTTGTTTGATAGCATCAAGTAAAGGAATATTGAGTTCCACTTTCTTGAAAACCTCTAAAATCTTTTTTTCTGTCTTCTTTCTTTGACCTAGAAGAACTCATAGGAAATGGTGGAATTGTTTTAAAACTGGAATTCATTGAGTGAGGAGTTACCTTTGGAATGTTGGTCGTTGTTTCAATTTGAGAAAGAGGAGGATGTTTCTTTTTTGTACTCAATTCGGTTTCTATCTCTTCTTCTTCCTCCATCTCAATCTATTTCGACCTTTGCCTTTCAAGTTCTTTCCCACTTCGCAGCATTATTGCACTAACATTCTCTTTTGGATTCAAAGCTTGGGAGGGTAATTTTCCATTCATTTATGCTTCCAATTTCCTTACACTTGAAGCTACTTACCCCATTTGCTTTTCCAAGTTGTGAATACTTGACCTTGTTTCCTGTTGAAAAGATATGACATTTTGTTGCAAGGTCACAGTATTAGAAGCCAAAGTTTTCATCATCTCACGAAGATCATCGTTGGATGATGATCCCATAACATTGGAGTTTGTAAATTGAGGGGGTTGTCTTGCTTGATAATTCTGTTGGGATTGAAATCCATGGGGATGGAACTATCGGCCTTGATTACCTTGTTGAGGTGGGTTCCCATAGCGTAAGTTGAGATGATCTCTCCATCCAGGATTGTACGTGTTAGAAAAGGGATTATATTTACGCTGGGGTTGTCCGTTGAATGCTCCATCAACTGCATTAGCATGTTTAATGTTATCTTCTTGCATTGTTGGCACATATCTGAGGCATATCCTGGTAAGGAACATATGCTACAAACTTTCACCTGCTGTACATTTCCACAAGCTAAAGAACGCACAAGAGAAGTAAGATCATTAAATTTATTTTCAAGGTTAGAAATACTTACCTCATTGACACGATCAAAAGATTGATGTCTTTTACCAAGTGGAGGAGTGTCGAAGTAATAAATAACCCGGCAAGACCGGGGTCGAACCACAGGGAGGTTTATTGTATAAATTATAGTTAATAACAACACAATAACAACAACAATAATAGTAGTAACAATAATAATAAAGAAGAAGAAGAAGAAGTTGATGAGAACTTTGAGTTGCAAGATTAACGTAAGGATTAAACAATGATAACAACAAATGTCAAGGTTAGAGGATCCACTAATGGTACGTCAAACAAG
>Ga0325403_1001657_pt1 | contig 18856 bp, 10 predicted proteins | sample PopdelMetagenome_19_FD_205665 | JGI IMG/M metagenome (GOLD analysis project Ga0325403, IMG submission 205665) | Populus deltoides microbial communities from Bellville, Georgia, United States - Xylem-PdKOR-R4 | ecosystem: Host-associated > Plants > Phyllosphere > Stem > Wood/Secondary xylem...
ATAATAATAATAATAATAATAATAATAATAGGATTATTGGAATTCCTTTGCTGGTGGGATGAGTCAGGGAGGAGAAATTGAGACTAATCTTGTGGCATTTAACAAGCTGGGGGGGGAAGAGACAATGGCCATTTGATGTTGAATGGATAAGATGAGCACTGGATGCGACATAAGTAGAAGTCTTGAGGATAAAGAAATAATTATTTCAAGGGATTTTTCGAATGAAGAAAGGGTAAGTAACATGTAAGAAAAATGTATAATTTTTTTTTTTGGTTCATTGTAATAAAAGAATTTGAAGCAATACTTCCAATTTCTTCAAAGTGTAATGTAGGGAGGTTACTGATCTTCATGAAAATAGTAACATGAGGTCTTTTACAATATATATAAAAGGAAAGAAAAAGAAACATGGTTTAAATGTTTGCAGTATACAATGTTCCAGTAGCCAAGATTATATTTTCAAGGAAAAAAAATAGAAATAATATTTTCTTGAACTAATTAGTATTCAAGTTGTGTTTTTATGCTAGTTTGTGCATATTAAAATAAAATTTATTTTTTTATATTTTATCAAAAAGATATGATCATTCATGTCAAAATTAGGAAATTCATTGAGATCTTACCTAAGTCACAATCAACAAATTAGGATGGCATAACTCATAATGGCAGGGGGGTTTTGATATTTTGTATTTCTAAATAATTTATTTATTATTTAAGAAACTTGTGCTTTTTTATCCAAAAACTTTAAGTCTCTTGAAGGTGTTAGCCCCCAAAACCAACAAAATATAAAACTATTCACCAATGATTTTTTTTTTAAATACATATAAATTATTGTGTTACAAGATAAAAGTAAGAGTATTTTATGGTTTTCAAATTTGAATATACAATACAATTACATCTTTAATCTTGGAAAAGATAAAACATAAGCTTAACATTTTAGGGTATTTTTGTATTTTCATATGAGTATTTTGTGTAATTCTCAGGGTTGTGGGTGACATTTTGGTATTTTCATATATTTTTTTTTGAATTTTCTAATGCTTTAAGCTGCTGGAGCGTGCTTGACACGCCCTGGCACGTGGGTGGTATACCCGTCATTTAGGTGGAGCGTGTAATGCCACCAGGTGAACGTAATTACCTTACGGTGGTTGGATATTGTTGTTAATGGTCATTTGATTTTTTTATCTTCTTTTCTCTCTCGTGACAAGTAATATATACAATTTTCCTACTTGTTTCTTATTTTTTAATTTTAGTTCTCATACTATTAATTTCTTATTTTGTTCCTTTTTCATTTATAGAAGTTTTTATTTTTTTTCAATTTAGTCCTTCAATTGCAATTTCTCATATGTTTAACTTTTCATTTTGGTCCTCATTTTTTTAATTTCTAATTTTGTCCTTGGCACTTTTGTCGAAGTTTTTTTCTCTTAATTTTATCATTCAATCAATTTTCTATTGTTTTATTTGTTTCAGTTTGACTCTCATTCTTTTGATTTTTTTTCCTTTTATTAAAGCTATTTTTCAAGTCAATTAAACCATCTAATTGTAAATCTTTATCCATCTGATTAATGTTTTTTTCACCCTCATTTTTTTCGATCCTTTTGTGTAATTAATTTTTTTTTCCTGGTTTTATCTTTCAACATTTAATTTGTTAGGAATTCAGCTTCGTACGATCTTATTGTTCCATATTAGTTTTTTTAACATTAGTATTTGATCTTCAAGTTTTTTATATATATTTATCTTATTCTCATTACCCAGGTCACAATTTTTGCATGCCTTTTTTAATATAAGTTTTTTTAGTTATTATGTTTCTATTTTATTTTTCAAGGTATTATTCTAACTCATCTATAATTTTTTTTATACAAATGAAGTTTATTTTTTAAAATAAAAAAATATTCATTTTTAAATTATATTGCTGATGTGTTTGACCTTGTGTAATATTTTTTTTTTGAAGTGAGTTTATTTAGTCAGTTTCATTTGTGTTTATTTTTTAAATCATGAGTTTTTTAGGATATGAATTTATCATTTATTTATTTAGATAAATAAGATCAGAAACACAATCAGATGCATGTTTCATTTTGTATTATTAAATATCTTAATCTTACTTATATAGACTTTTCAATTTATACTTCGAATTTTTTTATGTAAAAAGTACATTAAAACAACCTGCATACATAGTATTTGTTTTTTTAAAAAAATTATAACTCGTGATGAGATGCAAGTTAAATGACCAATATAACACTAGACAATGTTAACTAGCAAGAAATAAGGATGTACTTGAAATTTGGATATCTGTGATGTAGATATTCACAATTAATTTCAAATCTAATGTTTAGTAATTTATACATAATATCATATCTAATAATATCATATCTGTGTAGATGTGATAATATCATATTTGTGTAGCGTAACAACAATCATAATATTTATAAATTTCTAAATAGTTTATCTTACTTGAAATGCACAAATGGCTTAAAGAAATTCTAGAAAATCTAAAAACCTTGGAGGCTTCCACAATTTTTGTTTATTTTCTCTTTATTGATTTAACAATGGAATAAATCTTCCTTTCTTTCCTCTTTTATAATTTACTATCAGTAAAAAAATACAATTTTAAATTTCTTGACATGTTAAGTGAAATTGTTAAATCACATCAACCATGGTACTATATAGTATTTTAACTAGTTTGACAAATTTTACTTAAGAAATCACATTTAAAAACAGGAAACAAATTGCATCATATTCATAAAAAAAAAAAATGCATCCATTAATGTGTTAATAAAGATAGTAATCACTAGATCTCCTCAACTTTTTCACAATTTTATATAGATTTACTTTCTAAAATTTCATTGATATGATTTTGTACGTTGGCCAAATGACAAGATATTGGTCATCCATTTTGGATTCTCTCCAACAATTAGATCATAATCTACTTAGATATTCTCCTTTTATGGCATTATGGCCAATGAGCCCTCCTTCTTTGTCCTTATATACCCAATATTCTTCTCCATTCTTACCAAACGATTAGACTCATAATATACCAGTAGCAAAAAATGAGTTCAACAAGTTCAGCATCCACCAGCAGCTCTGCTTTCACTGAAATGTCAGCTAACATTTCTAGTGATATTATCTCTGATATTCTTACTAGACTGCCTGTCAAGTCTCTTACAAGATTCAAGAGTGTATCCAAGTCCATGCTTGCATTCCTTGGCAATCCAGAATTTGTTAAGCAGCATCTCAAAAGAGCAAATTTGAAGAACCCAAATCTTGTCCTGAAGCATGACTCCAAGCTTTTCTACGTTGAAGATGAAGAATGGAGCAAAGCTAGAAGGCTGCCATTGCCCTTTTCACTGTGCTTAGAAAAAGTTGAAATTTCTGGTTCATGCAATGGCATAGTTTGCATTTCGGACCAACAGTGCAATCAGGATATCTTTCTCTTGAATCCCTCTACTGGGGTTTTCAAACACCTTCCGTTCTCAGGTTTCGATATCGCCGCAGTTGAGAACTCTTTCACCACGATGGGGTTTGGTTATCATCAAGCAGAAGATGATTACAAGGTCATAAGGTGTGTTTATATATATGATAAGCCTTTTATTGACATTGACTCTTATGAATGTGAGGCTAGAGTCTACTCTTTGAAAGCTGGTGAGTGGAAGGATATTGGAACTATCCCATACCATCTGGGCTATAAAGCTGCTATCTGGCTTGGCAATGATTTTCTTATCTGGAAAGCAACTATCGGGCTCGGAAGAACGGGGAGGTATCTGATAGTTTCTTATGACATGAGCAAAGAAGAGTTCAAGGAGATTCCCCAGCCTATTGTGAATTATAATGATGAACTTCACATGGAGGTAAGTGTGTTTGATGGATTGTTATCAACCTTCTATCTTTCAAAACATGACGAGGCTCACATTTGGTCCATGAAAGAGTATGGAGTGACGGATTCGTGGGAATTGCGGTTTGTGATTAAGCTGCCTTGGAGAGTTGAGAACTACAACTATATCTTTTTGAAGCCCCTGACTATTTTGAAGAATGGTGAAATCCTGATCGAGGCAGGTGAAAAGGCAAGAATTCTGCATGATCCTAAGAAGGATAGCTACAGAATCATCAATCCTATTCGTGGAGTTCCTCGAAGATTTTTAGTGACTCCTATTGTGGGAAGCCTGGTTTCACCTTTTGATTATCATCAGGGCTGAAAAGGGCATGACCTTGTTGGGATTTCGAAGTTAGTTAATGGTTCAAGTAAGGGATTAATTTTAATTAAGTTTCTTAAGCATTTAATTTCGTAATTCGGCTGTCAAGGTTTTGAGTTTTTACTTAATTTTGTAGTTTTATAAAATTTCTCAGTTTTGTAGAATAAAGATTTCCTAATTACTTCTCAGAGCAAAACTTCCCCTCTCTATTTCTCTCTGTGTGCGCGCATCCCACAATCAATAGTTAGGCTATCTAGATTAGGGTCAATTGTTAGTAATTAGCTGTGTATTGAGAGCTCCTCTTACAATGGGGTATTTTTTAAGCTTATGTTCTTGAAAAAGATGATTTGAACCCGTAACCTCCTTGCAAACTCACTTTGTGTGTTTTAAATCAATTAAAAACCTGCAAGCTACAGACAGCCTTCCTAATTTTTGTGAATATAAAGTAAATATTTCATGGGCACGATTAGGATTTGAAAGAAAATAGGAGAGTGCTGTGCTTCTTATGAGAACCACTGAACCAGTCAGGAGAAGCTACGGCAGAAGGCAGCAGCAAAAATCAAGAGGAAACAGAAGCAAAGACTAATCCAGCAGGAGGAAGTTCGCAGCAGTAAGTCGGTGCTGGAAGTCCTCGCGGGAGGGATCTGGAGAGGTATTATATGTGGCCGCAACAGCCTTGAAGACAGCAACCAAACTTGGCAGAACTAGGTCTCTGAATCGCGGACTTCTGACTTCTGACTTCTGAGTGTTACAACTATCTTGGATTAGATTAGGATTATTTTATTTTCTAGCAAGTAGAATCCTTGTTATGCTGAGATTTAAGACTATATAAATAACCAAGGAAGTATTAAACATTCAATCAAGAAATCAAGCGATAAGCAATAAAATAAAATACAACATGGATACACATACAGTACTAGTATACAAAATCCAGCCTCGAAGGAAGTTAAGGAAAACTCGCCCCATTTAAAAGGCAAGCTTCCCTTCTCTTGTTCTCGAGAAACAAAACATTAAATTAAAAACCTTGATACACACAAACACGGAATCAAATCGATCGAAACCATTATGAGTCTACCAGAGGATATGCTTGCTCTCGTGTCATACCACTTACCTGTCAAGAGTTTGACAGCAAAATTTTCATCCAATTTCACCTCAGCAAGTTTGACAGCAACTATGTCCTTAACAGCAGCACGACAGAACTATTTATCTCTATTAACGAAGATTAAGAGGTCCTCTCTGTTACCATCGGTCCTTGGTGTCAAACCATAAATGACGCAGCATATAGCAAAAGGTAGAAATCTAGAGTTTTTCATGCCTTAAAAATTAAAATCCTAAACTATAGAGAACTCATATCAAGTTTTAGAGTTTTTCATGCCTTCAAATTTTTTTAGGGACTTCGGATCGTTCTTGGCTTTCTTAGCTTCAAAATTATCTTCCAAAGCTTTATCTCCACTTTTCAGATTATACAACATTTTAAGTTCCACTTTCTTGGACTTGAACCACCCACTTACCCCCACACGTTTCTGCCACTTGACTTGCGCCTTGCTAGCATTACCTGCTTTCTTTCATTATTTGTACTCATCTTATTTGGTTGGTATATCATTGCTTTTACAAGTCACAATACTAGCTTCTAGTTCTTTGATATCATTGATGTGTTCTCAAGAACCCCTACATATTTGACAAGGATGGTATGGGGCACTACAAGCAACAACCTTATGTGCTATGTGCTAGTTCGGGATGCTTTTCATTGGTTGTTAATGCAAGGGGAAGAATCATATTTGGTTTTCATAGAGATGATGAAAGTTGTCTGGGCAATCATCAAAAGGATTCTTTCTAAATAAACATAGTTCATTCAGTTATTGTGAAAATATGACTAATGAAAGAAAAGGTATCCCTTTACTTAAGAATCATTTACCATGTCGAGTCTGCAAACTTATTAGAAGTCCTAAGAATCATATTTGGTTTTCATGGAGATGATGAAGGTTGTCTGGCAATTGTCAAAAGGATTCTTTCTAAATAAACATAATTCATTCGGTTATTGTGAAAATATGACTAATGAAAGAGAAGGTATCCCCCTACTTAGGGATCATTTACCCTATCAAGTCTGCATACTTATTAGAAGTTCTTGGTTAGCAATAACTCCTAAAGTTATATGGATTGAATTAACACTATGTTGGTATCCATTTTAAGTTTTTTCAAAATCTCAAAGTTCCGAGTTCCAACTTTGATAGTAATTTAGGGGTGATAATAGCAATGAAGCCGCTGGTTTGTAATAACTCCCAAAGTAATACGATTTGAACCAACATCTTGTTAATACTTGTTAAAAATCTTACAAAACCTCGAGACTCTAAATCTAATGATAATTAGGAATGATAACGGCATGGCTCCTGAAAAAGAGATCGATGGCTTTTTTTTTTTATCATGTTCCTATAAACAACACTAATAATGAAATCTGATTCTATTCCATGGGCTTGAAGGCCAAGCCGAGACCTAGTATAAGATTATTAATCTCATAATTCTAGTAATCTGGTCCATCTTTTCTTGATTAAATGGCTAATGGATTATGCTCAACATCTGCAAAAGGTCCCCTTATTATTTGAGTTTGGGAACTCTCTGATGATTAAGTCAATATCATATAAGAGAAAAAAACAATTCTCTTTTATAAGGAAGGCTTATATATATATATATATATATATATATATATATAGAGAGAGAGAGAGAGAGAGGGAGAGAGAGAGAGAGAGAGAGAGAGAGAGTTACACTTCAAAGTAGAGAAGAATTGAACCTGACCAATGGAGGTTACATTGGTTTCTTTCATAGCTCCTGAGGTCCCTTCGTTCATGGAAAGGAAAAAGGTTCACATATTAGTCAAATATCTCTGTCTAGTCATGATAAAATATCTCTGACTTCTTAGGATAAAGTATATCTAACTTCTTAAGCTAAAATATCTTAGATTCATCAGAGTTAAATATCTATGACTTATCATAGTAAAATATCTTTAATTGTAGGTTTGATAGTTTGCTAAACCCATATAAGCTAGCCTGGGCCCAGCAATTAGCTAAGCTCGGAGATGATGAGTCTGACGACATGTTAGATCCATAAATGTCTAGGCTTAGTGCTTGGTTGAGATTATAGATGGTAGGTTTAGCAGTTTGCTAAACTCACATATTTGGGCTAAACATTTGGCTGGGTCTAGAGGTGACGAGTTGTAAACTTTGTTTATTTATTTAGAACTAGTTTGGCATTGTAGTTGTGATTGCTTTTTAAATAATTTTTCGTGCCGAAATGCATGCTAATGATTTTTTTTAATTTTTAAAAATTATTTTTGACATCAGTATATCAAAACGATCCAAAACATACAAAACATATTAAATTTTAGCAAAAAAAAATTAATTTTTTGGGAACACCGTTTGCACCGCGTTCCCAAACGTATTCTTAGAAGGGAAAAGTCAGTAAAAACAAAAAAAAAATGTTAATCCATCACAAATATTGTTGCATTTGCTATTCATATAGAATAATTTTTCATTATGACAATGCCTTCCTAGTTATTGCTGCTCGTTTCTGCAAAACTTTTGATTTCCTGGGACAATGCCTCAGCTTAGCTTCGATTAATTATAATAACCATGGCATTTGTCACTCTGTCAATTTTCTCATCAAGATTTTTAGCCTCTATGCAGCAATTTAATCCCACTAGACTTAGCTCTTTCACTCATCGATTCACTTGTGTTTACCTATAATTAGTTTGTCTCCCAAACCTAAAAGGCTTCCCACACTCTTTAAATGTTGAAAGCAAGCAAAATACACAAATGCATATAAACAACAGAATCCATAAACTCAAACACAATAGATTACAGGGAAACTCTCAACCTTTCATTAACTCTCAACAAAAAGAAATACACAATGTCCATCTTGTGTTCTATGCACATTCTGATTGCATGCTACACATTAATATTTATAGCCTACATATTACAAAACATAGTGGAAGTTAAATAGGAAACTGTTCATAAGTTCCAGCATAATTCAAGACACATGTCTCTCTGTTCTGGCCATTTCTCCCCACACAAGAAACTGTCAAAAACTACCACCAACTAGATAGACACTGCTGCTGAATTTGTCAATGCCCATACACATTGCCATTACCAATGCATGCTACCATTCATGCCGGTAGTGTTTTTGTCAAATCTTGGACTGTCCATCATCCATATTTATTGTTTGCCCGGCCCCTACTGTTGATTCTATCGACGCTACCGATCTCATCAATCTTGTCGATTTCAATATTGTTCCACGAGCTGCCACTGCCCATTTTGTCGTTCCAGCATTGTTTTTGTTAACATATCCCTAATGAATTTAATCTCGTTACAGCATTAGTATCATTGATATGTTGATGATGAAGGGATATGGAATTAAGGATTCATGGGTTAAGTTATTCTTGCTTGAAAAACGTTATTCAGTATACCATATTACAAATCTGCCGCATTGGCATACTCGAAGCATAATGATGACAAAGTTTTCAGAGTGCCGTCTAGAATAAACGTTATTTTGTATGCCGTATTTGGCATGAACGTGTGAAATAAATGGCTTGTTCCTCCTATACTTATGTTCCAAGCCTGGTGAACCGAAGTATCAGCCGCAGCGACAATGTGAGTGGAAAATCAAGTGTTCTTTATTTTTTAATGGTGAGCCGGTTTTCGCCACTATGCGTGCCCGCCAGGTGTTTGATGTTTTGTCTCTAAATGAACATTTTCTTTTCTATTATATTGATCCTGATGTTCACGCCCTTGTAACATCTTCGCTCCTTTTTGGTTTCTTCAATCAAAGCCGTGATGAATTTCCCTGAGGACATAACCGCGTGCTCACTTACTATGCTGGCTACTTGTGAAGATTCTCCTACGTTTCAGGCTGTGTATCCAAACCATAGTGTTCGGTGATCGAGAGTGAATGTTTCGCCAAATTTCACCTTAGAAAATCTGTCATTAACAACACTGAACTCACCTCATTCTTCAGGATGGAAAGGTCTATTATGCTGCCCTTGGTTCTCGTTGCCAAACCATAAAAATCAAAGCCCTACAGAGTGTAGGACCAGAATATTGGGCTCTTGCAATGGTTTGCTTGGCGTTCGTCAACAGCCAGACAAATACAGCCTACACAAACGATCTGGGAAACATTACCCAAGATTGCATTGTGGAACCCTTTAACCAAGAAATTTGACATCCCTCTCACACCTATTGACTCTGTTAAAGTTGAATATGAATGCATTTGGACATGATTCGGCCAACGATGACTCCCTTAGGTAGCATTTGTTGACTATCTCGAGACAGAAAAAACAAGATAATGAAGATAAAGGAGATATGTTTTCCTGTTCTGAAATAACTGAAACTCACTAAAAAAATTTTCTAAAATTAATTTATTTTCTATTTTTATCTTCATCAATCAACCAAACACATTTTATGGAGAAGGCATGAATCGAGTATCATTGAATTTAATGTCCGAAGAGAAGAGTTTTGTACGGTGCCACTGCCTATTTTAGAAGGTTCTGCTTGTTCCAACAGGAATTTGGGCGCCCTGGACAATGCCTTCGCTTAAATTCTACTCGTGTCATTGGAAACATTGACATATGGGTGATGAAGGAAAGCTGGAGAAGACAACCACAGATTTTCTTGGCGTTCTTGTAAAGCTGGACAGAAGGCTCACCCAAGGAGACTTGTGCATAGTAGGAACCAATTGTAACTATCAATTATGTGTTGTTGTGAGACTAGTTGATTGCAAAATCGAGGCTTTATAGCTACTACTATTCATGTGATATGTTGAGAGATTTAGAAGCAATCATTTTAAAGAATTCTGGAGATGGTGCCATTGAGTATATAAGGTTGCTCATGGACTTATCGACATTGTTGTGGCAAATAAGCTCGTCAGCATTGAAAAACCTCATTAGCATGATCACATTCTTTGGGATGGAATTTGATCATTGCTATAGTCAGGGGTGGAGACAGGGTGGCAAGTGGGGCTCAGGCCCCTGCAAAAGAAAAAAACCCATTAATCATATGCCTTCTTAGAAGAAGAACAACCTTAAATTTTAGGACCAAAATTAGTAAAATTATCCTAGCTCTGCCCTTAAATATAATAATGATAGAATTTCTGATAATCATGGTCTGATTGCTCTCTTTCATAGATATATTGTTATAAAGCTAATGTCTCTTATATCATTTATAAACATGAAAATAAGTAAAAAAAATTTATTAATTAATTTGCTCATCATATTGATCATTGTATCCATGCTGAAAACATAAGCATTCTAAACTTTACATTTGTAATTTGTTTCCCATCCTTTTGGATTGTATAAATCTTATGAGAAGATCTCAATACCATGAGCCCAATTCCAAAGGTAATCAAACACTATTACCCAAAAACAAACCAAACCAAGATAGATAATATACAAGAGTGATATTCTAATTTCTTCAAAAACTAAAAAGAAAAATTGGAACTTCATCTTAAAATTCAATATTCTTCCATCCAGAAAATTGAAAAACTAGTTTTAAAAGTTATTCAAAGTTCTTCAAAATAAGTTTAATTAGACCTGCAAAACCGGATCGAAATTCTATTTATAGCAGAATTCTATACTTTCACATTACATATTCAAACGAGCATATTTTATGTCTTAGATATTAAAATCATGCAATTTAAAAGATCAAAATCATCTACATATTCAAGACTATAATTTTTATGTAAAATGTCAAGTCAAATAATATTTTTTTGAAGATAAAAAGCTGGATGCAAGCTGAAGGAAGAAATCAATCTCCTGATTTAATAAAGAAACTAACGATGATGATTCTATCTTGAGAAGAAATCTAAAGGGATTAGAAAGATTGTTTTATAAAGCTTTTAACCTTTTTATCTTTAGCTTAATCTTATCATAAAAGCTATCAATTAAGATAAAAAAAAATAGGGAAAAATCATGTGAATTTGATTTTATAAGAAAAATAATTGTAATTTTAATGTATTATTTTTTAAGTGAGAAATTTATCTTTATTTTTAACAAATGAATTTGTTTTCTAATTTTCATTGAAAAATAGAAATTAAAAAAATAAAAGAAAAAAGAAATAAAATGTTTTCGTAACTAAACACACCTGAAACTATACACGTGGCAATTTATAATTTGTCATCTAATCAAAACTGAAAACTCTGCGTTTTAACGTCTCAACTATAGTGAAAGACAGAAATACCACGAATCTATTCCCACAAAGACACTCACATCCCTTCACCTTCGATAAAAACCAAACTGATAAATACACAGAGACCAGAACCAAAGAACAAAGACAACATTAATCACTCTAGAGATCAAATTTTTGTTTCTGGTTTTGGTGTGGTCCAATCAACAAATCAATGGCAGAAGATCTAGTGTTAGACACAGCTATAAGAGATTGGGTACTGATCCCATTAACAGTGGTGATGATTCTTATTGGGATTCTTCGTTACTTTGTTTCAAAGCTTATGCGATCTCAGCAAAACCCAGATGCTAAAGTTGTTAGAGAAGGGTAAGCTATCAAAAACCCAGGTCACAGAATCTCTGTTAAGTGCTAAAGTTTGTCTCTTTTTGGGATTTATATTGTTTTTTGTGCTGGTTTTGGTGTATTTTTGCTAGTTATTGAAAACCCATGTCATGAATTCTCTGTTTAGTGCTAAATTCTGTTTATTTTTGTGATTTTCGATGGTTTCGGCGATTTATTTTTGTACGTTATTGAAAAACAACGAAAATCTTGATTAGTGTTAAAGTTTGTTTCTTTTTGTGATTTTGTTGCAGGCAAGTTGTTATAAGAGCTAGGAACTTGCGAGCTGGAGCTAACTTTATACCTTCCAAGTCTTTTCGAGCACGAAGGGCTTATTTTAGCAATGAGGTTTTGATTTATTTTTATTGTTTTTGGCTTGTTTGATTTTGGGTGATTGAATGTTGGATTTGTTTATTATTTGTGGAAGTATCTAAATTGGTTATGCTTTGTGGCTAATTTTATGCTATTGTAATTGTAAAAGAGACATGGGATTCAGTGGATTCTGTGGTTAGTTGTGGTGTATTTCTTAAAGTTGGTTGAAGCTGAAATTCTGATTGATGGTAAACTTGAAATATATTTTCTTAAATTTCCAAATAGTTTTGACATGATTCATACTGATTTTTATAAGGAGTTAGATGGGTTTTTGATATATGCCAGGTTGCCATACTTTGTTTGTGCTCCTCAGTTTTGATATGTCGGAGCTTTACTTAGGGTGCATAATCCTGATGCTAGCTTGAAGTTTTCATTTTTAGAAGGTCAGATGCTAAATTGAAAGTTTATTCTTTTTTATTAGGAAAATGGATTATTGCATGTTCCTAAGGGCCAAGGTCAAAATCCACAAGCACAAATGTTCTCCGACCCAAATATGGCCATGGATATGATGAAGAAAAACCTTTCTATGATTATACCCCAGGTACTAACTGTTCAATAGCTTTTTGTCGTTCTCTGACATTTGTATTCAAACAAGATAATTGACTTGGTGGTTTCTTATTTTTTCCTGCTGGCCAGACCCTTACCTTTGCATGGGTCAACTTTTTCTTCTCTGGATTTGTTGCAGGTTAGTTTTCTTTCTTTCTTTTTTTCACTGTTTTTAGCCTTTTGATTCATAAACTATGTTTTATGTCCTTGATACCTTACTATGGCTTATCTGTACATTTAATACTCTTATATAGATAATATATAACCTTTTTCGATCTTAAATTTGTACTCGATTTGATCTTTACGACTTTGTTAATGATCTCTTATTCCCTGCAGCCAAGATACCGTTTCCACTGACTCAGAGATTCAGATCAATGTTGCAAAATGGGATTGATTTGAGCACAGTGGATGTTAGCTATGTCAGCAGTCGGTCATGGTATGTCCGCATTTTTGAATGAGAAGTTGTACTTCAAAAGAACTGTTGAAAAGCTTTTTCTAGAGAATTTCTGGACATTTGCCTAGTTTAATAACTCTAATTATCCACAATCGCTTTCTTTTGCAGGTATTTCCTTAATTTGTTTGGATTAAGGGGTTTATTTAGTCTCATTCTGGGTGAAGAAAATGGTTAGTATTATTTTATAAATTTTCATGGTTATATCTATTTTGACTGAGAATCTGCATGCTGCTTGCTTCTCTTGCTAAATCGTTGGTGCAAGAATCTAGAAGCATGGATTAGAGTTTTGCATACTTTAGGATTTCTGGATTTACTCTCTCTAGATGCTCAAATATGATATTTATAATGCAGCCATGGATGATACACAGCGTATGATGCAAATGAGTGGTTTTGGTATGGATCCAACAAAGGTACAAACTTAACTGGTTCTCTATTGAGCATTTTAGCTTGAAGAATTTAAACTGATGCACATGATCTTCTAGAACAGATTTAGTTATTAATAACGTCCTTGATACATCAATTGCAATATGACTGTTATTAGTCAAAGAAATCCCTTTGTATGTTGATTTGCTGGTTTCTATTTTACTGTCCTAAATCTAACTTTGAGCCAAGGTTGTGCCCCTGCCACTGGGACACCACAGCTTTTTAGTTAAGTAGCAACTGTTTATTTAATTGTGCTACTATCACTGTATAGAAAGAATCAAAGGAATGATACATCTTTATAATTCTGTCATGCACAAAATCTTTAGATTCAGTGGTTTTACTAGCACCTCAGATCTGAATAGATATATGGTTGAGAGTTGAATCAAGCTGTCCTGTTTGAAATGCTAGTTGGACCATCTTAACTACTGCATGTAAGTCTTATTATTCTACTGTATGTTGATTTGCTGGTTTCTATTTTACTGTCCTAAATCTAACTTTGAGCCAAGGTTGTGCCCCTGCCACTGGGACACCACAGCTTTTTAGTTAAGTAGCAACTGTTTATTTAATTGTGCTACTATCACTGTATAGAAAGAATCAAAGGAATGATACATCTTTATAATTCTGTCATGCACAAAATCTTTAGATTCAGTGGTTTTACTAGCACCTCAGATCTGAATAGATATATGGTTGAGAGTTGAATCAAGCTGTCCTGTTTGAAATGCTAGTTGGACCATCTTAACTACTGCATGTAAGTCTTATTATTTCAATGAGTAAAAGAAATTAAGAAACTGTTTGACCATAAGCAAGTTGGAGAGTTCAAACATTTATAAGTACATCTAAAATTTGAACCGGTGATTTGGTGCTGGAGGCAACAAGTGTTTATCAAGTACCAACTAAGCAAGACCATCAAGTCTTTTTATGAGTTCTTGATGGGGTTTGAAGGACTCATTAGAAGTAGATCACTTCCATATAGACTCTCCGCGAGCGCTGGTGCTGGTGTTTAGGTAACTGGTACAGGGGTGGATTCTTCAATGTGTCTTGCCTGTTGTCAGCGTTGTCTGTAATACCATATGATGTCTGAGTCATTAATAGCACCTTGTCATGTTATATCAGCTGCAGGCTTTGCCTATCATATTGAGTCATTAATAGCACCTTTTGTGTTCCAGTTAGCTAAACTGTCTGTTATGCAGCTTGCCTTTTTTCTCCTTATGTTTTTCCCTTCTGGGAAAAGCCAATATTTAGCCCCTGTTATCAAATGGTTTGGGGGCAAAGGAAGTCCTCCTATCATTGACATCGTGTCTATTTAAAGGTTTCAATAGGCACTTGAAATTGATTCATATTTTGTGATAAATATGTAAATTTCATCTACCAAGAGATTAGTGGTCTATAGAGCTCGTTTTGTTATCAAATGTTCCTTCAAATAATAAAGCTCTAAGTGAGTAATAGAGATGACAGCCTAGAGGTTGATTAGACTGATTTGATTAGATTGATTTGATTGATGGATTGTAAAAAGGAATATTGCAGGTAGGAATCTTTAAGTCAGTGAGAAATAAAGATGACAGCCTAGAGGTTGCCTCTGGCCTGCTTAATTTACTCAGTACTGGTCCTAGGTTTGCCATGTCAGGTTGGTTTTGGTCAGCTGTGGATTAATGCATGTCTGGCAACTTAATAATAATATGAGGTCCATTGTACAGTTAGGCCTTGCTTGATTCAGGAGAAAGGGTGGGGAACAAGATTATGTCTCTTTCCTTTCACATTTGGCTAGCCTCTCTTTTGGCTGCTGCCATCATTTTGCTGCCCTGGTCAATCTTTTGCTCTTCATGTGGCAGCTGTTATGCTACTTCTAAGTTTGGGTCATAGGTATGCATGATTAGGCATGTGGGGCTTTTCATGAAGCTTACTTTAGTTCGTTTTAAATTTGCTAAGCATGTCAACATAATCACTAACTTTTCTGAGCAGCATTGGCTTGCTTTTCTTCACTGCTTTAGAAATGTCTCTTGCACGTTTAGGGGTTTGATTTGTAACTAGTGAGAATCTTTCCAATGGGACCCTGACAGACAGTTGACCCTGTTTTTGCTGGTTGAAATTTAGACCAGAATTGGCAAATCTGGAAAGGTGTGAATATAGCATTACATTTTCCAAAGGGATTGGAATTGTTGGGGTTGATTTGTACTTTATAAGATCTAAATTAAATTTATTTGGCAAGATGTTCACTGGCCTTGCTTTGTAATCAGTTAAATGTATGGTTGCAGTATGAGATGTGGTTAGAGAGAATTTAGGACTGTATAACTTCTCTTTCATGTTCTTAACTCGATAAATGCCATTTGTATGTATAATGTTGAGCAAAAACTATTGACTTGTAATCTTGTCTATTTGCGTTCTCCTCAGACCTTGAGTGCTGAGAAAGACGGCCTTGACATAATTCAGCATGAATGGGCCCTACCAAAATTTGAGCAGCGTGCTGAAGCAGCGTTGAAAAAACTTATCAGCTGAACATTGTCAACAGGAGTCAGCTGCCACACGAGTTTCTGCTCGACGAGGCTCCCCTGTTCTTTCATGGATTCTTACTGGAATTTTGCTCACTCAATGGCTGCATGTTGGCAAGAGTTTTAACAATTATAAGAACCAGTGAATCATCGTTGTGGTATTTAGATTGAATACTAGTTTTTATCATAACCATTGGAGAAATTTTCCACACCGCTGGTGGTAATAACGTGCTTTCCCTGTAAAATTGTGCGTGACGCCAGTCTTTCAGCATGCTAGCCAAGAGCATTTGCAGCATATATATTGGCATGCAATCAAATCAATTACTAGTAATGTGATGACGCTCAATTTTTTAGGCAATGCTTAATCTTTGTATCTTTTCCATCTTTTTTCTGCGATTGGACGAACCAATAACGCCTTTATCTAGTGGGCTGAGCAATCCGATGTTTTTCTCTCTTTTTTTCTGGAGGGTTTAGTGTATATTACTTTATAGTCATCATATATGGTGGGAACTTTAAACGATTCAAAAGCTAAACAGATTCAGCTAAGCTGACATTCAACATTGGTGGAAACCTACGTAACTTTTAATGTGGAAACTTGTGCTAATTGAAACCTTCCTTTGATGTATGCTGTCGGAGCCATCTTGCTCTTTTATTAACACTTTATCTGCTGACCAGGTAGATTGCCAGGTTATAGCAGAGAATTTAGCAGCGTAAAGCAATCCCTGGGCCACTCTCGAAATGGAGGTCCCTCTCAAGCTGGACGTTCCATTCACTGGGGCAATTATTTAGCTCATTACTGTGCTCTTATCTTTTGATTCATCGAGTTACGTTTTGGTTGCTATTTCATAACAAGAAACACAGACAAAAATAAATATATTTTTATTATAATTTTGGAGTGAGTTTTCTCCTCGAGAAACATGTCATCTCTGTTATTTTTTTTTTTATCCCAAACAATAATCAGACGCTGCCCACAAGATTTGTTGAATCATGAGAGAAGGAAGAGCTGCAAGTCCCTAAACTTAAAAAAAAAAACTGTGTCCAGAAGAAGCTGCTTCTTGACTTGTTACTGATAGCTTCCTTTATATTGCGTGCTTGGAAGAGTTGTACGCTTGTGTCATGCGTACAAGTACCTGATATAAAGTTTCCTGATATGGCATTGAAAGTCTGTTTGAAAATTGCTTATACCAACCTAATTGGAATCTTAGCAGCCAAAAAAACAAAAGGTAATTATAGCAGATAAGACCCCATATACTATTGAAACTCTCTCTCTCTCTCTCTCTCTCTCTAATCAATGCCAGGCTTGCCTGGCCTTAATGGTGCACACATGCAAAGGAAAGCATTTTAAAGGGAGGGAATTATAGTTTAAGGATATTAGTATTATTTGTCTATCTATCAAAAATCCAGTTAGATTACTGACACAGATAGTATGAGAATAAAAAAAACATATTTTCCTGTATTTTCTGGTTTAAAAATATAAAAATTCACTTTAAATCTCCAAACATTTTATGAATATCTATTCAATAAAACATGTTTTTTTATATATATATTTATGTTTTTATATGTTATACAATGCATGACCATTAGGAAGACCAAGAAGCCATTTAGGTATTCCACGGTGTTAAGAGATTTGAAATTGTATAATTATGAAGTGTGTAGTTTAACTAATTAGATTTTTAAATTTATTTTTTAAATATCATCAGTTTGAGTATATATTACAAACCTTAAGATCACTAAAAATTTACATAATCATTAATTTTAAAATTTTAAAAAATTAGTTAAAATACACGTAAGTTAGTCTAAGCATCCACAATTATATATATAAAAAATAAGAACCAAGTGGCATGAATGTTCTTATTTGTTGAAAGAATGGTTAACGGCTCAAAATCTCATGGGGTCAGGACACCTATCATCCTCCCATCTTTCCATCAACTTTTCTTTTCTCCCTTTACAGTGTGTACACATGTACATGGGAAATGCGACCCTCCTCTCATTCTATACTATAATTTAATTTCTCCTACGTTCAACAATAATGTTATTAAACTTGGTGAATCAATTCATTCATATGCTTAGTTTTAGACCTAACCCAGTCGAGTTTTAAATAGAACTAACCTTGTCAAATTTGATGGATCAAAATATAAATTTATAATCTTGTTAAAACCTAATTTATATTTAAAAAAAATTAAAATGACTTTGTTTTTCTTTTTTAAAAACAAAAAATCTTGAAAATATAACATTTTAGATTCATATAATAAAATAACAGTAGAATACATCAATGATTTACTTGATGAAAATCCCTATTCTAAACAATATTCTCTAATGTCACGAATTAAAGAAAATTATTAAACTTAAATATACATATTAAGTAATAAAGCAAAATACATGCATGACCAACATCAATCTTAGATCTATAGTAATACTATATAATAGATATAGAGCTAGTTTGGAATGCGTTGCTGGCCGTGTATTTTCTGTTAAGGTTTTTTATTTAAAATTAATTTTTTAATATTTTTAGGTTATTTTAATGTATTGATATTAAAAATATAATTTTAAAAATAAAAAATATTATTTAAATATATTTTGAAATAAAAAATATTTTAAAAAATAATAATAATAATTATTATTATTATAATAGCATAAGAGGAGTGGTGTCGAACAATAGACATTGTGGTTTAATGGCAGCTCCTCGATAGGGTACAAGATGATGAATTGTCATGCAAAATCTCATAATGACACTTTTCAAGCTGCAAATATGTCTGTCTGTCTGTCTGTCCATTTCTTTCTTGCATTTACATGAGACTAACATATTCGTTAACACCAACTTTTAACCACCGAAGTCGTCTTTTTTTTCAAAGT